>Ga0265293_10000071_pt1 | contig 222703 bp, 215 predicted proteins | sample Munlanlewell138R_FD_192505 | JGI IMG/M metagenome (GOLD analysis project Ga0265293, IMG submission 192505) | Leachate microbial communities from a municipal landfill in Southern Ontario, Canada - Leachate well 138R | ecosystem: Engineered > Solid waste > Landfill > Unclassified | place... | reverse complement strand
GTTGCTGCTACAGACTTCGCCGCTGAAGCATTCGCACGTGTTGTAATACCGTTATATGAAACGATTGTAATCGCAGCAAGAATAGCGATCACAACAACTACGATGAGAAGTTCAACGATTGTGAAACCGCGCTGTGCGCTATTTAGTTTAATGTTTGCAAGACTCATAGTAGAGTTGCCCCCTATTTATTTACTAGTTGTATGTACCTATTTTAGCTCTCTTTTTTTTAAAGCACAAGCTTTTTTTATTGTTCTGCAAGAAATGAGATGCCGTCTAGTGCGTACCAGGAGTTGGCCCCCGTTGTCGCGTGTATTTGACCGTTAGCTAAAATGTCTATACGTCCATAGCCTCCAGCAGAGACTGTCGCAGATAGGACGCGTTCCGATGGCCTGAAGCCAGCCGGGAGCGTTGCGAGTGGCACCGATCCAATTGTTCCACTCTTGATCAGCCCTTTGAGGTGGACGACGCCATCGCTTGTTTTCGTGTACTGGGGGGTGGAGAATATATCACCGTATACCACCCAGGAGCTAGTAAGTGACAGAGCATTCCAGCCTGTATGCGAGGAGGGGAGATAGGTGCTGTTAATTGAATAGGCACCCGAGCCATCACCCTTGGCCAGCAAGCCTGATGCGTTGTCTATTCCAAGGTGATGGAATGCCCCGGATCGAGAGGGATGATGCTGATACAGTGCGGGCCTCAGTGCTGCCGGAATGGTGAATATGACGGTTCCGTTTGTTCGTGTTCCATTTGCTAATAATCCCTGTATAGATACCCTTCCTGCAGAGTCCTGTACATACGAGGCTGGTGCATAAACGCTCCCGTAGTTCGTGAACCCGTTAAGTAGCGTAGGCGTCGTACGGGTATAGCCTGCATTCGCTGCGGTGTAGCGAATAGTGTCCATTGATACCCACGGTGCACTGCTGTTGTCGTGAAACTGAATACTGCCCGTCTGTGTTACGTCAAGCCTAGAACTTGCGTTTGGGTTTGTTGAAGTTCCGAACATAAGCCTTCCTGTTGGCCAGTAGTCGGCCGGAAGGGTTGCTATTGTTGTATCAATTGCTGGTGATCCGAGATTCCTTAGGAGCCCCTTGATTATAACAAGCCCCGCACTAGTGCGTGTGTATGCACCAGTTGTATAGCCCTGTCCATAGTTTTCCCACCCGGCCGTAAGAGGGAGGGGTGTCCAGAGAGGGATCGAGGCTGATCCGGTCGCGTAGCTTGAGGCCCCGCTTGTATTACGGGCTGCAACCCGAGCCTCTACGGTATCGGCGTGGTTAGCTGTGACAATGTAGTAGTATTCGTTATTAAGCGTTGCGCCAAATTGCCATGCCCCGCCATTGATACGGTATTCGACGTCGTATATATTTGCACCATCTGCGGCCTGCCAACTAAATGAGACCTTTCTGCCGTCAAAGACACTTGTCTGAAGTTTATTCGGCATGGTTGGTTTTGAGGCGGTGCTTGTAGAGTTGAGGCGGGTCGCACGGATACTATCACCCTTTGAGACGTCTCTTCCTGCAATTGTGCGATTTGTCTCCAGGTACACACGCACTGTTGTGACAATTGAGAGGGCGGCGTTTCTTGCAGCGTCGGTTGCTGACGGGTTGTTTGCCGATGTGTTAACCGAGCTTGCCCCAGGGGTATTGAAGTAGGAAACCTGAAAGCCGAAGCCATCATCTTTAATACCCTCTAGAAGTCGTGTATCCTTCACCTTGCAGTAGGAGTGAGATGCGCCCATGCTGCATGATGGTCGCTGGCTTGTCTGGTTGCCACAATAGGCGCTGGCGGTGGCATAGTTTGTTGGTGTGATGGTCCTGCGCCACAATGTTCCGTCCGCAACAAAGTAGACGACGTTGACATACATCGGTGTATTGCGTCGAAAATCCCCACTACATGAGTTTGGGCTATTTGCTAGGTAGACGAGTGCTCCAACCTGACTGCCGTCCATGCCATCTTCACGTGTTGCGAATTTCTTTAAGATGAGTGACTTTGGCGATCCGTTTGATGCTGTTTTATCCACATTGCTGAAATTGACGGTGCTTGTTGTGTTGGCATTTGGATTGGCAACGTAGCCCTGTGGGTTCGTTGAGGCGAGTGTGATGTCGTTGACAGCTAAGAATGCCGCACTCTCTTTTACGTCTTTCTCTATCCTCTCAAGTGCATCGTGCACTTCATACTGCATCACGCTTGACCCTCTGGAGGCAAGGGTGTTTCCAGTCAACGTCACAATGAGTGCCACGAACGCACCAATAGAAAGGATGATGATAGGTGCTATTACGAGTACTTCAACGAGTGTGAATCCGCGCTGTATCTTCTGGTTCATCCTATAATCCCCCTGGTGTGACATAGACGCCGTGGGTCAGTGTTTTCTGCGGGGTGTCGTAGGTGAGGGTGGCGGATACTCGGTTAAGGTTGGCGAGAGATGTGTTTGGGCAGTCTATCGCAACAGTAACTCTTACATTTTTTACACCACTCACTGTAATCGACTGGTTGTTTAAAAGCGTGGCCGGTGCACAAGGGCTTGTGGCAGAGGCGCTATACTGGGTGACATATTCATGTGCGGTGATGCCAATGGTAGATTCCGTGCGCGTATTGCTGTCTTCTTTGATGATAGCTGCATAGAGCTGATAGCCAGAAGCAAGCGCCATCGCTGCAACGAACAATGTCACAAGTAATTCGATTGATGTAAATCCGCGACTCATTGGTTTTTACTCATAATTTTCTGTATGGAGTTATCTTTCTCAAGGCGGTAGTACAGGTTGAACTTAGTGCACGGACCAAAAACGATGAAGTCATAGCAGGGTTCGTTGTTTTCATTGAGAGGTTCGTACGAGTATTCCGTAAGAGACGGCTGAGGTGCGTAGTAGTGAGACTTGAGGCTCATTGGACTGTGCCTTTCTATGCCCGGGGCTCGTACAATAGACGGATCGATATCTGCAAAGACCTTGTTGAAATAGTTAGCGGTGTCTATAGTCACGGCATCTGGATAGGTGTATCCACTAAAGTCACGGTATCCATCCTGGCCGCTTGCAGGGTTCTTGCGATACTCTTCAAATATCATCGCAAGCGATTCCATATCAGCTTTTCGCTCTGCATCGCGCGCATTCACCTGGGCTGCATTCATACTCACCACACCAAGCGTTAAAAGAATCGCTAATACGGTAATAGTAATAACAATCTCAACAATAGAAAATCCACCACGATTCATGCTTTTAAGTATAAGAGGTTTGGCCTCTGCCCGCAAGTAGAACCTTGAGCGGATTACAGCCCTATCTCAAGCGGCTCCTGTTCAATGATGACCCTGAACGTGTCACGCACCTTGCTGATTACCTCTTCGCGTGCCGCCGCAAGGTCGGCGTAGCCCTCTGCCGACTCATTAACGAGCACCAGCGCATTCTTTTCATACACACGAATTCCATGAAGGAGCTGCCCCTTTAGGCCGGCGCGCTCAATAAGCCACCCGCTTGGTACCTTCATGCGGCCATCCGCCATTTCAAAGAGTTTTATGTCAGGATGCTGCTGGCGAAGTTCGTCTGCTTGCCATGATTCAATGATACTGTTTTTAAAGAAAGATCCTGTATTTGCCGTTACAGACGGGTCAGGGAGCTTTTCTGCCCGAATTGCCTTTACTGCATCACGGATAGTCTGCTGGGTGTATAAGGTGATTGAGTTTGCATCAAGGTATGCCTGGAGTGAATCGTAGAATGGGGGAGCAGGGAGCGATTTCGAGAGTCGGAGCGTGATGCTTGTGATGATGTATCGCCCCTGTTGGCTGCCCCTGAAAATACTGTGTCTATACGAAAATTCGCAGTCTTGATTTTGCAGGACAACAAATGTATTTGCCTGCGTGTCATATGCTTCAAGCGAAACAAGTGTTTCGGCAATTTCCTGACCGTATGCACCAACATTTTGCACAGGAGCTGCTCCGGCGGTCCCAGGAATAGCAGACATCGCCTCAATGCCAGACAGGTTGAGCGATACGGTCCGTTCGACCACGCTATCCCATATCTCACCTGCACCAATCTTTATTGCCATGGAATGAAGGGTATCCTCTACCAGCTCAAATCCAGGTATGCGCATACGAATAATAAGCCCGCTATAGCCCTCATCGCGCGCAAGCACATTGCTTCCGCCGCCAAGGATAAATACGGGAAGATTCTGTTGTTTTGCGTGAGTGATGAGTTGCTGTACGTCAGCTGGTGTCCGTGCATCGGCAAAGAAGCGCGCCGGTCCACCAAGACGCATTGTTGTGAAGTTTTTTAGGGGTATATTTGTTCTAACGTCCATAATTTCTGTCTTAAGTATAGCTTTTTTAATTTTTTTATGCTACAATAACCCTTGTACTTTTGGTGTGAGTTGTAAAACTCATCAAGGTAAGGTTCGTGCACCTGTAGCTCAGTGGATTAGAGCATCTGTCTTCGGAACAGAGGGTCGTAGGTTCGAATCCTACCGGGTGTACCAAGATTACCACCGTACGGGCCAGTAGCTCAGCTGGTTAGAGCACCTGCCTCTTAAGCAGGGTGTCGTGAGTTCAAGTCTCACCTGGCCCTCCAAAGAAAGAACCGCTTGCATAGATGCGAAGCGGTTTTTTCTTTTGTAAAAGGAAAATTACTGTTGGTTTTGTGTTGGTGGTTGTGGAACGTTTGTGTCTTCAGTTGGAGCTTGTGGGATACTCATGTCTTCAACCGGAATGTCTTCAACCGGAGCTTGTGGAGTCACTGGCTCAGGGGCAAACGGCTGCTGCATTGGAGCCTGTTCCATTGGATACTGTTGCATCGGGACTTGCTGCACTGGTGCGGCTGCTACGGGCGCCACTTCTGGGGTGTGAAGTGATGGAGCTGGTGATGCGGCATCATTCCAGGTAGATTTATCAAGCGCGAGCCAGATAAGCCATACCGCAGGAAGAAGGATCGCAAACGCAACAAACGCGCCGCTCTTTCCAAGCTTAAGGCCAATGTGGTACTGCGCAATGTAGAGCATCACAATTGATACAATGTTCACGATAGGAACAAGTGCAAGAATCGCCCAGAAGCCCTTCTGGCCGCCAATTTCAAGTATCTTCCAGTTGTTATAGATTGGCACCCATGCTGGCCATCCTGGTACGCCAGCCTTTTTAAAGATACGCATGAGACAAAGAGCCCCTATGACGTAGCCAATCACCGCGACGAATAGAGAAAAGAAGAAGAGCGCAGAAAGCAGTGCGAGCGCCCCTCCTAGCTCAGCGCCGCTGATTTCGTTTGTTGAGTATATCTGTACCGTTTCCGTTGCTTGTGCAATGTGTGTGAATATATTCATAGTGATTTCATTGTAGCACGCAATTTGTTAGGCTAGATATATATGAAGATTCTCAACGGTGCAGAACTGGCGTCATTTATACAAGAGCGCCAAGCAAAACAAATTCGTGGCCTGCGTCAGGCGCATGGTGTATTTCCTAAACTCGTTATTATTGTAGCGGGTCAAAACCCCGTTATTGACACGTTCGTTCGTCTCAAGGAGGCGTATGGTGCGGATATTCTTGTAGACGTAGAGGTGGTGCGTCCGGCTGACGCGGATGTTGCGACTGCAATCATGGAGGCGTCGGCTGATCCGCTTGTTCATGGCGTTGTCTTGCAGCTTCCGGTCCCCGAAGGTCTTGATGTTGACGCGCTTGTGGCAAAGATTTCACCAGAAAAAGACGTAGATAATCTGGGTGGAGGTGAGGTTCACGTCTCTGCAACAGCCATGGCAATCGACTGGCTTCTGGCTGGATACAACGTTGACATAAAAGGGAAGACAATTGCGATTGTTGGTAACGGGAGGCTTGTAGGTGCGCCGCTGGCAAAGTTATGGCAGACAGCTGGACATGCCGTGTCTGTGTATGACGATACTGAAAAAGACCTCGCTGGCCAACTTCGTAAGGCAGATATCATCGTCTCTGCAACGGGCGTCCCCGGGCTTGTTACCTCTGATATGATTGCACCAGGAAAGGCCGTTGTTGATGCTGGTACTGCGTCTGAGGGCGGAGTGATTGTTGGTGATGTCGCCGCGGATGTTCGTGAGCGTACTGACCTTACAATAACCCCTATAAAGGGAGGAGTCGGACCTCTTACGGTAGCCGCACTGTTTGATAACGTTATTGCTGCGGCACGAAGTACTGTGCCGAAGAGCGAGTCTTAGTTGCTTCCAAGCGCTTCTTTAACACGCTGTACTACCTGACGCGGGGTGAATTCAGCCTTCACAATATAACTGTGAATACCAAGGCCTTTAAGTGACTTTGGTGCTTCTTCAGCGCCAAGGTTTGTCAGGATGATAACAGGGATGTCTTTACCCCAGGCTTCTTTTCGAATCTTCTCCAGGACTTCATCGCCAGTCATTTCTGGCATCTGAAGGTCAAGCAGGATCATATCTGGGCGGAAGTCTTCTATAAGTGCAACGCCGCGCTTGCCGTTATCAGCAAGCTTCACGTCAAAGCCGTCCGCCTCAAATTTCATGCGGTACATTTGGCTGATAACTGGATCGTCTTCAACGATGGCGATTTTTGTCATAATAGTTATAGTGTATCATATACACGGTAAAGTAGGGTCTTGTAATTTTAAGCAAAATATGATATTATATGCGTGTTGCACATAGTGTATATTTCTTTAAGGTACGCACGGTACAGAAGACAAAGAAAGCAGAATGAACTACGAAAAAGCAGAAGTCATACCTATTGTTGAGTCTCATATCTTTGAAGATACTGACGCTCAACTTGCGATCGCAGAGGTAAAGCCAGATGAACTTGCGAACATGGCTGAGTTTATTGGTGCTGCGGAGCTTCGAGCAAAGACTTACGTAGCGAATGGCTTCGTCAAAGAGACGGAACTAAACGATGACGGTACCGAGCTTGATGCCGATGACGAGCGTTCGATTCATTATCTTGTATTTGAAAGGACGGCAGTACGTTCACTTGCGCGTGTTGTTGGCAATATGCGCCTTGTTATGAAGACCGCTGAAAATCCTAACCCGCTTCCTGTTGAGCGGTTTTTCCCAGAATACTTTCAGGAGTCAGCTCCAAATGGGAGTGCGGAGGTATCTCGCCTCATTGCTCGTCATGAAGACGCGCGAATGCAGGCGCTCATTAAGTGGCCAATGTTTATTGCTGGCTACAAGCAAGTAGTAGAAAGCGAGAGCGGCCCTGTGTACGGTCTTATGACGCCAGGGCTTATCCGTCAGCTCTCTTCGCAGCACGTTCCTATGAGTGTGCTTGCGGAAGCTGAATATATTGAAGAGATTAACGCAACAAAGCAACCAGTAGAGATTGATCTTCCTGCACTAGGACGGCTTATTAGCGCAACCGGTGACTATGATATTAATATCTCTGGCGGCGGTGTTTCGTATGTAGATTTTGAGAAATCAATAAAAGGAGATGCAGCGTGAGGTCATTAGAATCACCAGAAATATACCGTAATATGGGCTTCTGGAATGAGTCAACACAGGAGGCGCTTCTTAACACTCGGGTAGGTATTGCCGGAAATGGCGGCACAGGAAACGCTTTTGGTATGGAGCTTGCGCGCATGGGTGTGCAGGATTTTACTATCGCTGACCCTGAGGTATTTGACGACGTAAATAGCAACCGAGTGATGGGTGCTCGCGTGGAAACAATGGGGCGCAATAAGGCAGAGGTGCTTGCAGAAGATATTCTTGCAATCAACCCAGATGCCAAGGTTACTATCTATAGCAAGGGTATTAACCCTGATAATGTTGAAGAATTTATTCATGACAGGGACATGGTGCTTAACGGGCTTGAATTGAAGAACCCTGAGCTTCCCGTAATGCTATGGCGTGCAGCGGTTGCGCGCAAAGTTGGGCGAGAGGTAGTGGGCGTGCCAATTATTGACGTTGAATATATTGCACATGCCGGGCAGGGGACAGTCTTTAATCCTAATGGAAAGCTAAGCTACGAACGCTCTATGGGGATTAAGGACGGCGACCGTATGCCACTTGACGAGATTGCCGAGCAGAAGATTAGCGCCAGCAGGTACCTTGCGTATCTTCCGCCATATGGCGACCTTGATACCCTCAAGGCACTCAACGAAGGCGCTCCACTTCCCTCTAACATGATTGGCGCTGGCGTGGCGGCACAGATTGGTGTGGCTGAAGTGCTGAAGCTTGTGCGCGAACAGACCGGAGAAAAGGGGCTCACTCCAACGTATGCACCAAAAGTACGCTGGTACGACGCCTATACAAACAGGGGTGGAGAGACGAATCACCCTGTGTTTTCACACTACCGCCACCTTGGTGGTGTTGTTGTGCGCAATCTCCTGAAGAAGCACGAAGAAGCAAGCTATACTACTGAGGCACGAGCAGCCCGCGGAGATATTGGCTAAGACGCTAAAGGTTACTGTAAAAATGCCCCTCATCCTGTACACTGTGTAGTAGGATGAGGGATTTTTATTTAGTACTCAATAGTATTGTGGCGCTTGCGCTGATAGTCTTAAGTATTGTTGCCTTTTTAAGTGACAAGAAATCACATCTCAATCGCCTCTTTTTATTCTTCTCCGGCTCAGTCGCGCTGTGGCTCGTGGCGGCAAGTATTAGTAATGACATCCGTATTGATAATGACATTGCACTCATCGCCAAGTACGTTGTTTTCCTCTGTAGTTATTTTGCATCGTTCTTTATCCTTCTTTTTGCCTCGAATATTGCCGCCAAGGCACCTGTTCAGAAGAAGATTAAAAAACTCGCACCGCTCCTTGTACTTGTGGGTATTGTTTCCGCGACACCACTTGTTGTTGCGGGTATTGAAGTGCAGGGCGCTGTCTATGCGGTGACCTTTGGGCCGCTTATTGCCGTCTACGCAGCTGCGCTCTTTGGGCAGCTCATTGGCGCGCTTGTACTACTTCATGTAGGAAGAAGGCACGCGCGCGGCAAAAAGCGCATTCAGCTCACGTCTATCTATAGAGCGCTGGTTGTGGCCGTGCCGATTCTACTTGCAACGCAGTTTATCATCCCCGCACTCACGGGTATCTTCCAAATTACAGATATTGGTATTTTGATTATGGCGCTTCCGGTTGTGGCGCTCTATATTAGCGTCGTGCGCCATGGCCTCTTTGATGTGCGCGCCGCAGTGGTGCGGGGTATGGCGTATGTACTCGTCCTTACAAGCCTTGGGCTTGTCTACTACCTCCTGGCATATGGGGCATCTCTGCTGATATTTAAGGGCACGGTGAGTGCCGGGCTGAGCCTTAGTCCGGTGAATGTTGTACTGGCGCTGCTTCTTGCCTTCCTTTTTCAGCCATTTAAGCGCTTTTTTGACAAGCTTACAAACCAGCTCTTCTATAAAGAGATGTACAGTTCAGAGGAGTTTTACGAGGGGTTAAATGCTATCGTACGCGTAACCGTTTCACTTCGCCAGCTCGTCTCTAAATCATCAGAGTTTATCAAGGAGACGCTCAAGGCGGATTCAGTTTCATTCTTTGTGTACAAGGGTGAGAATTCAATTGTTTCTGGGGGCAGTGAGGGGTATAAGAAGATACCACTTGCTGATATTCATGCGTTTGATAGCATGCGACGCCCACTTTATGTTGGTGATCCAACACTCCCGGTAGAGATCCGCCGAATCCTTGTGAGTCACAAGCTTGCGGTGGCCGTGCCGCTGTATAGGAATAATGATCCTGTAGGGCTGATGTGCCTTGGCGAGCACCGCACCTCGCACTATTCACACCGCGACATTCGCGTACTTCGTGTTGCTGCCGGTGAGCTTGTTGTGGGTATTCAAAACGCCCTTGCTATTCAGGAGATTCGCGACCTGAACGAAAACCTCCAGCAGCGTATTGATGCGGCAACGAAAGAACTTCGCAGGAGTAATGCGCAGCTCCAGCGCCTTGATGAGACAAAGGACGAATTCATTAGCATGGCTTCTCACCAGCTCCGCACGCCGCTGACAAGTATCAAGGGGTATGTCTCGATGCTCATTGACGGCGACCTTGGGAAGATTAGCCCTCAGCAAAGAGGGGTCCTGGAAGAGGCGTTCTCAAGCAGCGAACGTATGGTGCATCTCATTGGTGACTTCCTGAACGTATCACGCCTCCAAACGGGTAAGTTTGTGATTGAGAAGCGCCCTACAGACTTAGCTGAGCTGATTGCAAGTGAGGTAAGCGCACTGAAGCAGAACGCAGAGAGTCGTGGCTTGAAGCTTAAGTACGTGAAGCCAAAGAATATTCCGGTCATGGAGTTGGACGCAGATAAGCTCCGCCAGGTGGTGATGAACTTTATGGATAACGCGATGTACTACTCTAAGAGTGAAAGTACCATCACTATTACGTTAAAGAAGGTGGGTGAGTCAGTTGAGTTTGCCGTAAAGGATACGGGAATTGGCGTGCCAGAGGCTGAGCAGGCCGGCCTGTTTACGAAGTTCTTCCGAGCGAGCAACGCGCGTAAGACCCGACCAGACGGTACGGGTGTAGGGCTCTTCCTGGCGAAGAAGGTCGTTGCTGATCATAAGGGTGAAATTATCTTCCAATCAAAAGAAGGCAAGGGAAGTACGTTTGGATTCCGCCTTCCTCTGCCTCCTGCGGCGTAGGGTAGTGAGCTACGCTAGCTCTGTGTAATACGAATAAGCTCAAAGATGAGCCAGACAATCGCCGCAATCACGAGCGCTGCGATAAGAATAGGCTTCAGTATCTTCTTGCGCTCAAACCACCACTGACCAACCTTTGAACGGTTAGCGGCGGTAATGCGTGTCACGCTTGGGCGCGTCACAGCGGCGTCTACACCTTGGTACTGCTTGTTTCGTTTCTTCTTCTGCTTGTTTGCCATATACCCCTAGTATAGCATTACTCGGATACACAAAAACCCCGCTCACTAGGAACGGGGTTTTCTTGTGTTGAAGCTGAGCGCTTCGAGTGTTGGTTAAAACACGGGAGCGGTCAACTCTTAGAGGCCAAGTGCGCGGCGGCTTGCAACGTAGTAAGCGCTGCTTGCAATCAATGCACCAAGTCCAACGATAGCGGCGATATCACCCATACCAGTCTGTGGAAGTTCTTCTGGAGTTTCAGGAACTTCAGGAACAACAGCACAGTCGTCAAGATTCTTTGAGTGCTTGCTTGCGTCAAAGTCAGCTTCATCAATAGTGATAATGCTCTTTGTCTCAAGTTCACACACGTTAATCTTCTTTGGAGCTACCTTACAGTCGTCAAGATTCTTTGAATGCTTCTTCGCGTCAAAGTCGTTCTCGTTGATTGTAATAATCTTGTAAGTATCAAGTTCACACACCTGAATCTTCTTCGGTGCTGGTGGACACTCAGTCTCAACAGTTACCTTTGCAGTGTCTTCCTTCTTGTAGCCACCAGTTGTAACGCGACCAGTGTTTGTAAGGGTTACCTTACCACACTTAAGGTCTTTCTTGTTCGCAACCTTAGCGCTAAACACAACCCAGGCATTCGCCTTTGATGCGTATGAACCAACGTTGATACCAGTACCGTTTGTGAGTGCTAGGTCGTTTGTTGGCTTAACGTTACGCTTGCTTGCGTTGTTCCAAGTAGTAGAGTTCTTTACGTAGCTAAGGCCAGTTGGAAGTTCGTCACGGAAAGTAACGTTATCCTGCTGTGCCTGTCCAACGTTCTGGTAAGAAAGAAGGAAATCAACTTCCTCACCTGGCTGTGCTTTGTAGCTTTCTACCCAGTTGTTTGCGCCCTTCTTGCTTACCATCTTAGTAAGGTTGAAGTCGGTAGTCTGCTGGATCTGTGGCTTTACCTTAAAGGTAACGTAGCCAGCGTACTGGAAACAACCAGGAATCTTACCGTCAAGCTTGTCGTAGCCAAGCTTTGCACCTGCACTTGTGAAAATACTTTCAGGAAGTGCTACGCCCGCTGCACCAAAAACGTTGTTTTCGTACTTAAGGCTGTTCTTTACGTAAGAAAGGTTGAAGTTCTTATCGCTGTTAAATGTTGCGTGGTCGTATACTTCAGCTGGCTTCGCGTTGCTTGAGCTAAGGAAACCGTTTACCTGAATTGACTTTGCAGTTGTTGTTGGAAGGTTAAACTTCGCAGTTACGTTTTCAGCTACAAGGTTGAGGTTTGCAGCTGCGTTATTGTGTACATACATGCGTACAAGGTATTCTTTATTTTCCTTTACGGTCATGTTGTCGTACCAAACGTTGCTTGAACCAACTTCGCGGATACCCACGAAGTTACGCTCGTCACCGATGTTTGGGTTATTTGTGATTGAGTTGAAGGTTACATATGTAGCCGGCTTCTCAATAGTGAATGTCGTACGTGTTGGTCCCCATGCAAATACTGCAGTTGGGATAACAATCGCTGCAGCAATAACTGCAACAATCGCGCCAAAGCGCTTTGGAGCACGACGGATCATAGATGTGAGTGATTTCATATCTTTGTCTCCTTTTCTTGATTCATCTCGCAGGGTGAATCAAATTAATGATGTATTCTCGTCTAAAATTGAAAACTAAGTAAAACCAAAATGAGTTTTGGGTGGTCGATATCGCCGAATTTTTAAATACGAGAACAAATCAGATTATTACAATGTGCACGTCCGAGCTGTTAGGCTCACAAAACTGCTCAACGGCGAATTACTAGGTAACTCAAGCTGGAGTGGTCTTGGACACTCAGGGGTTGTCATGTGGGTGGGTGGTTCGCTTTTACACGATCCACCCACCCACGGTAGGACAGTTCTACTCATCTACAAGCAGTGAATACTACTATCTCTAGCAGTTCACGCCCGGCATGGGCACGCAACCCGTTTTCGGTGCTGTCGGCTTCGGAGCTTCAGGCTCCGCTGGCGGCGGCGGGGTCGGATCCGGCACTGGTGGTGTCGGATTGGACGGGTTGGGTGTAGGCGGTGCTGGTGCAGGAGGTTCCGGGTTTACACGCGGAGTCTCCGGCGGCTGCTCCATCTGGGTCGGTGGGATGTACGTTCCAGGACCTGGATCGTGATTCACACCGCCACCTTCAGGGGCGTTGCCTTGCTGCCAAGGATCCTGTGAAGGATCCTTCGGCTCGATATACGGCTCGCAGTTCTCGGTACAAACCGGAGGTTCGACCGGGGGCGGTGGGGGAACACATTCGCTACCCGTGCAGGGCGGCGGGAGTTCCTTTGGCGCCTTAGGCCACCACGGCTGATAGCCGCAGTCGAGACGATACCGAACAACCTTGTCACCGTGCGTAAACACAGCAGACGTTCCCGTGGTCAGGGCTGAACCGGACTTAACCAGTGCAATACCCTTACCATCTGGTACCATGTAGAGTGACATCGCTCCGGCGGGAATACCGTTCTCCAGGGAGAAGTTTGCACCGTTCTCGAGGGACTCGAGCTCGGCCAGAACCTCACCGTACAGAGTGCGGTCGGCATTGATCTTTGCCGCGAAGGCATCGATCTCATCCAATGTAACCTTGTGCTTGGTCAGTCCCTCGTGACTCCAGGCGGCGTAGTGCGATGCGGTCAGTGCCGTATCGAACTTGTCGTCGGTGCCACAGGTTCGGCGTTCCTTCAGGTCCTCTTTGATGACTGCTTCATCGCTGAGCGATGCTGCAATCGGACCGAAGGCTCCTTGAACCTCTTTGTCGGGGTTGACCTTCGTCTGGTCAGCGGGGTCGAGCGCCAGGTATTCAACCTTGCACTCGGAAGCTTCCATGGTTTGCGCCTGAGCGGCGGGCTGCCATGGAAGGAATCCTGATGGTACCAATCCGGTAACCAGCAGGAGGGCGAGTCCGCCACCGATCAGCAGCAAAGCTGCCGACCAGCGACGACGAATCGTGTTTCCCATGATTCTCCTTAGGGTTTAGGCGCCATCTTTCGAGGCGCCCACGAGTTGCTCCGTTGCCGGAAGCTTCTTGGTGGGTGCCTCGTCAGCGGGCTGCTGCCGAGGAGTGGGGGTGTTGCTGACCTGCACGGATGCAGATGGCGACACTTCGTAGTCGGTTCCCTTGCGGGAGCGACCAACGAACAGCCCGAGTAGGACGATGAGACCAGCGGCGATAACGCCGAAGGCCATTGCCATCATCCAGGTGTTGAACACGAAGTTCGGGTCCGGGACCAGAATCGTGCCACCATCGGGTAGTACTTGGGTGGTCTCCCTCGAAATGAAGGTGAAGCGCACCCAGAGTGTCACTGCTGCCGCAATGATGCCAACGATGAGCGCCGCCCACGGTGCCTTCTCCTGGAACTTTTGCTCCAGGTTGAAGATCCGATTAGCGTGCTTGCGCTGGCCGTCTTGCAGGGTTTCGGTCACATGCTCGACATTCGAAATTCGAACGTCGTGACTCGTCACAGTGGCCTGCAGTTCGGAAACATCCTCGCGGAGTTTTCGAACCTTTCCATCGAGCCCCTCGAACGCTCCGAGCCGATCATTGATCGATTCGAGGTCCGCGAGGTTGCTCTGGGCGATGATTGGGTTCTCGCTCGACTTGACGTCGGCGAGTTCCTGCATCAGGGTGCCGTAGAGCGTCTCGAGTGCCTTGATGGCGGACGCATAGCGACTGAGTTGTGCGGAAATGCCGTTGTGGCGCCGCTTGCCTTCCTTCTCCAGGTAGTTGGTGTGGTTTTTACCCTCATCCAACTCCTGTCGAACTTCGACAAGCCTTGCCTCTATTTCTTCTCGCGTCTCCTCAATCTTGCGATTGAGAGAGTGGAGTGTTGGACGACTCTTGCTGTTTGACATTAGTATCTCCTTACTGTGGGCGGGTCTCCGCCTAGAATTTATCTGGACGGGTGTCTAACCCGGCTGCCCACGGTCGTGGAGCAGCATATAAGCCTGCGTCAATAAAGACTCGAGCTTATACGCTGCCCCACATGGAAATGTGCTAATAAACAAGCGAACTTTTCCTCAGTGCGTACTAGACATACAAACATAGTGTAAGTACATTCAGGACATGCACTGTAATAATCTGACTTGTTAACGATCTCCCTCACTCTGGCTGGCCTCACACCTGCCGGCGAGTGATGTTATTAATGTATCACAAAATGGCCAAAATGTCAATGCTTTATACAATAATATACGGAAAGCACAAGCATATTAATTTCAACTGTTGTGTGATGGTATTTAGCCTCTCCACTACATATAGCGTTTTCTTATGAATATGTAAAAATATCTTAGAAAATGTTTGACTTAAGGTGTCAAATGGGCTATAGTTGCACCTAAGTGTGAGCCACAGGGTGTGGTTCGTTTGTTTTAACCGGCAGACTCCCAAGACGCGGGACACTTACTCGGAGACCGTCCGAGTTTTGAAAGTAAGGGGATACCATGCAGCACGATGAGCAGCATGAAGAGGTTCTGGTTGTTGAGGATGGCACTTTCGAGATCACGGTGACCCCGTGGCTTCGTAGGCGCTTCCAGGCGATCAAGGAGCGAAACGACATCAAGTTCGCCGAAAAGGGCGGCGGCCTGAGCAGGTCATCTCAGCATGAGATGTTCCGCGAATGCGAGTTCAAGGAAGCGCGAGTTCTCGAACTCATGCACTGGCTCGGCCGTGAAAATGGTGTTCGTACTGACAGCGAGATGAATGAACGCATCAAGCTTTTCTCGACACTCTCGAGGAAGTACAGCGTTCGCATCGTCGCAGGTCAGGATCGCGCCCGAAGGGAGGCTGTGAAGCTGACCACCCCGGCTCCCGTAGAGGAGCTCGTGACGGCATAATACCCGTCAGTCACATAGATACAACGTACGTATCTATGTGACATCTGCCGTCGAGCGGTCCTAGGATGTATCCTGGGCCCCTCGGCGGCTTTTTCAATTCACCGTGGTTGAAGTGGGCCTCTAGCCCTAGTCAATGCTTAGAGAATGTGCTATACTCGTTGAGGTATAGAGATATGCCGTTTTGATCTGTTCTTTTGATGGTCTCATCGTCTAACGGTTAGGACACCAGGTTTTCATCCTGGCAATCGGAGTTCGATTCTCCGTGAGATCACCAATAGAATTGATCAAAACAATACAATTTGTTTAATGACTATTTAGTATTGCTTGTGTAAAGTAAGAGTATGAAAGGTGATCCAGATATGGGAATTATTTTTAAGCGAACAAAGATTTTAGCAACAGTTGGTCCGTCAACGAGCACACCAGAGAGGATTGAGCAGCTGCTTGATGCTGGTGTGAACGGGATTCGCCTAAACTTTAGTCATGGTGACCACAGCGAGCGCACTGAGCAGATCCAGTGGATTCGCAGTGCAAGCAAGAAGGTGGGCAAGCCGGTTGCTATCCTTCAGGACCTCCAGGGGCCGAAGATTCGCCTAGGGATGCTGAACGAAAACGTCGAGGTTAAGTCCGGGGACGAAATTATCTTGGATTACGCAGCAGAGCATAACGGCATGACACTTCCTGTTCAGTACAATTTGGCTGAAAAGGTGCAAATTGGTGAGCCAATCTACATCTTTGATGGCAAGGTTCGTACTACTGTTCTAGAAATTACTTCAGAAACAGCAATCAAGCTTCGTATTGAGAATAACGGCGTACTTATGAGCAAGAAGGGTATTAACCTTCCTGACACTGACTTCGCGGGCGATATCCTTACTCCGAAGGACCTTAAGGACATTGAGTACGGACTTACGCAGGATATTGATTATGTTGCTCTGAGCTTTGTTCAGAGTCCAGATGATATCCACAACCTTCGTCAGATTCTTGTGGCGGGTGATTCTAAGGCGCAGATTATTGCAAAGATTGAAACAAAAGCAGCTATTAAAGAGGATGTTCTTGAGGAAATCGTAAAGGTAGCTGATGGAATTATGGTGGCTCGTGGTGACCTTGCGGTAGAGGCTGGTGCGGAAATTGTTCCTATTGTACAACGTCGTCTTATTGCGCTGTGCCGTAAGCACGGCAAGCTGAGTATTGTTGCGACACAGATGATGGCAAGCATGGTGGATAGCCCAGAACCAACACGTGCAGAGGTGGGTGACGTTGCAAATGCGGTGATTCAAGGCGCAGATGCAGTGATGCTTTCAGACGAGACAGCAAACGGTGACTACCCGCTTGAAACTGTTGCGGCTATGAAGAAGGTAATTCTTTATACGCAAGATAACGCACCAGTAAGTGCTATTCAGGACCCTGTAACAGATAACGAGCAACTTGATGCTATTAGTGCAGCAGCCGTAGCCCTTGCTGAGCAGCTTGGTGTTGATGCTATTATTTCCGAAACACGCTCTGGGCAGACAGCCGCAACAATTGCAGCACACCGTCCAAACCTTCCTATTGTGAGCGTGACAAGTTCTGAGCGAACGGCACAGAAGCTTGGGCTAAGTTATGCAAATAGAAGCTACGTACGCCCTGATACGGAAGAGTCTGGATATGACCTCTTTAAGGAGCTAAAGGAATCAGGCTTTTTCGGAGAGGGTCGCTCTACGGTGATTATTGTTAGCGGGCAGCAGCCTGGAGTTGTGGGAACTACTGACACAATCAAGGTTCGCGTGCTAGAATAAAGAAAAGCATAAACAGATAAAAGAAACGGGTGGGTATGGGTTTCACTAAAAGGACAATCAAGGATGTTCCGTTAGATAATAAAATCGTCTTAGTACGAGTTGATTATAATGTTCCTCTGAACAAAGACGGTACTATCAGAAATGATCTTCGCATCCGTGCGAGCCTTCCTACAATTCGCCACCTTTTGCGGCGTGGCTGCAAGGTTGTTCTTATGAGCCATCTTGGTCGTCCTGACGGAAAGCGAAACGAGAAATACACCCTTGAACCTGTAGCGGAGCACCTTGGTGAGCTCCTGAAGCAGCCCGTGACCTTTGTAGAGGATTGTATTGGTGATGCCGTAAAGCAAGCAGTAAAGCGCACCCCTAAGAACTCTGTGATTCTTCTAGAGAATGTCCGCTTCCACCCAGGTGAAGAGAAAAACAGCCCTGCTTTTGCGGAAAAGATAGCTAAAGCTACTGGTGCGCGCTACTTTGTACAGGATGCATTCGGTGCAGTGCACCGTGCGCATGCAAGTACTGATGCGATTGAGCAGTATGTACCTGGTGTTGCAGGCCTTCTTGTGAAGCGTGAGTATACACGCATTACTTCTGCTATGGAGCGTCCGCGCCGTCCGCTTGTGGCGGTGATTGGCGGTGCGAAAGTGAGTGATAAAGTCGCGCTGATTGAGCGTTTCGTTGAGAAGGCGGATAAAATCCTCATCGGTGGTGCTATGGCAAACACCTTCCTTGATTACAGGGGTCATAATATGCAAAAAAGTCTGGTTGAGCCTGGCCAAAAAGAGGTGCTTGATGCAATTTATCATGCGGCTCGCGTGAAGCTCAGTGCTGATAATGTTGACGATTTTATTGTTCTTCCGGCTGACCTTGCTGTTGCCAAAGAGCCGAGTGACGATGCGGAGCGTCGCGAGGTTGCCGCTAGCGCCGTGCCGGACGGGTTCGCTGCGTTTGACGTTGGCGCGAAGTCTATTGAGCGAATTGTTAAAGAGGTTGAGGGTGCCGGAACTGTCATCTGGAACGGAACGCTTGGCTTTGCGGAACTTGCTCAATTTGCACATGGTTCTGCGCGGTTGGCGCTTGCACTTGCGACCCAACCAGAGACGGCATCTATTATTGGTGGTGGTGACACGGCTGACTTTGTACTTTCATGGAGTGGTGATGAAGGGAAGGCGTTTACGCATATATCAACGGGCGGCGGTGCTGCACTTGAGCTCATGGCAGGGGATCCACTGCCTGGGGTTGAGTGTTTGCTAGACGCATAAAGATAAGGTACACTAAAAAAGATTAAGCATAACTGTTATGGCAAAGAATAAGAAACTCATTATCGGCAACTGGAAGATGAACCTTGGCGTTCATGACGCAAGTCTTTATTTACATACTCTTTCGCAGGAGGTTAAAGTGCGTAGGACTGTTGACGTTGTAGTTGCACCTACAACGCTCGCGCTACAGACACTGAGTCTTCAGGTGAATCTTCGCCAGTTTAAGCTTGCTGCGCAGAATTTCTTCTGGCGTGATAGCGGTGCATATACCGGTGAGGTGTCGGCAACACAGCTCCGCGGCATTGTGTCGTATGCACTTGTTGGGCACTCAGAACGCCGCTATGTTTTCCATGAGCGCGAAAAGGACATTCGTGCAAAGGTCCAAGCTGCGATTCGTAACGGAATTCGACCAGTGCTTTGTATTGGTGAGACGGCCGGAGAGCGGGCAATGGGCGAGACGTACGACATTCTTAATGACCAGCTCCTTACCGGACTTGCAAATGTTACAAGCGATGAACTTGAGCAGGTGGTTGTTGCCTATGAGCCTGTATGGGCGATTGGAACGGGTGATAACGCCCTTCCAGGCGACGTGACAAAGGCTGTGGCGGCAATTCGTCGTCAATTGAAGCATTTATACGGAGCAAAGATTGCGGATGATGTGCAGGTTCTCTATGGCGGGAGTGTTACAGAGAGTAGCGCATCTGACTATCTTGCGATTGATGGTGTTGATGGGCTGCTTGTGGGTGGTGCAAGCTTAAAGGCTAAAGAGTTTGCAGCAATTGCTGAAAAGGCATTCGAAAGTGCAAAGGAGAAAGCGTAGCTCATATGAAAGATTTTGATTTTGATGAGTTGGACAGGGCTGTTTCCAGTGCACTTGGCGGTCAGGCGACTGGCTCGGATCGCAGAAGTACTGAGGAGAGCCGAGTATCTCAGGCCTCAGTATCACCTGCTGGTGCGCGTGCGCAGAGCGTAGTGACGGAACGTGGAGTAAGAGAGGAAGCGCCACTAGAGGTGCCGGAGCGTGCAGTAGAGACTCCGGTTTCAGCTGCAGACCAGCACGATAACTCTTCTCAGCGAAGGAGTGCACCTGCACGTCCGCAGACAGGACGTTTTATGGATGTTGTGCATCCATCCACCGACATGCGTCAGGCAACGCCTCTCTCTGAGGTTGTACTTGCTAGTGAGGTGCCAGAAGCGCCAGCTCAAGAGGTGCCGACGCCTCCTCGACAGGAAGTGCCTATGAATGACTTCCGTATGGTACCGCGAAGCGAGATTGTTCGAATGCCAGCACCAAAGAGAGAGTCATCTCCAGAGGTTGCGACAGAAGAGGAGTCATGGGAGCCACCGGTTGACTCACCGTTCCTCCCAGGTGCAAAGGTTGAGAAGCGACCTTTGGGTGCAAGTGAGCCAACAGGGTTTGGCGACGTAGCTCCAGCTATTGTGGCGGATAATGAACCTGAAGTCATGGACCCCTTGGAAGATGCGTTACCGGATTTCGAGCAAGTGAACAACGAAGCTGATGAAGTGAGTTCAGACGCCGTGGATACTCCTATTGATAGCGCGGCTCTTCCTCTCGATACCACACCTCTAGTTGCAGAGGACGCCCCAGCGGCGGAAGCAACCTCGGCTGATGACGCAGACGATATTCTCCTTGATAGTATTGAGGCTGAGCTTGTACCTGAGTTTGACGTAGTGCACGAGGAGCCTCAGGAGCTTATTATGGAGCAGGCACCTGCGCCGTCTTCAAATACGGCTAAGGCTGACATTTCGGAATATGCTGGTCCAGTGGAAATCACTCCTCAATATACATCGAAGCCAAGTTCTGCGGAGCAATCTGGCGAGATTTTTGATACAGAATCATACCATCAGCCATTTGCAGCTCCCGTGAAGAAGAAGAGTGGCGCACTTAAGATTACGTTGATTCTTCTTTTGATTATTGCACTTGGAGCGGGTGTGGGCGCGGTGGTGTATCTCTACGTTCTTCCTATGCTTTAGTCACGTTTTACACCCAATCAAGCCTGTAGAAATGCTATACTAAGAGGAATGGATCTCTTAGCAGAATTGAACGTGGCACAACAAGAAGCTGCCCTGACCACGAGCGGGCCGCTTTTAATTTTGGCCGGTGCTGGTAGTGGTAAAACGAAGACACTAACTCATAGGATCGCACGGCTTGTTGCCGAAGAAGGCGTCTATCCTAGTAGTATTCTTGCGGTAACCTTTACAAACAAGGCAGCAAAAGAAATGCGGGAGCGCCTTGCGAGGCTTGTTGGGCAGCCAAATGACCGTACGTTTATGCCCTGGATGGGAACATTCCATAGTATCTGTGTGCGACTCTTGCGCATGGACGGCCAGGCAATTGGTATACCAAAGAACTTTGTTATTTACGATGAAGATGACCGCCAGGGGTTAATTAAGCAGATTATAAAGAGCCACGGCCTCACCAGTAAAGACCTCAAGGCGTCTGCGGTGAGCTCTGCTATTTCGTCTGCGAAAAGTGCACTGCAGGATCCTGAAGAATATGAGTCGCACGCACATTATCCCTTCCTAAAGACGGTTGCAAAGATCTACGCAGAGTATGAAGCGCGGCGTAAGACTGCGCATGCACTTGATTTTGATGACCTGCTGCTCGATGCGGTCCGGCTTCTTCGGGACGCACCGTCGATTCGCGATAAGTGGCGCACGCACTTCAAGCACATCCTCATTGATGAGTATCAGGATACAAACGCGGCGCAGTATCAGATTGTGAAGCTGCTTGTGAATGAAGATCGTAATATCTGTGTAGTGGGTGATGACTGGCAGTCGATCTATAGTTGGCGTGGTGCGGACTTTACGAATATCCTTAACTTTGAGCGTGACTTTCCTGGTGCAAAGATTGTGAAGCTTGAGCAAAACTACCGAAGCACGGGGAGTATCCTTGAGGCTGCAAACGAAGTTATTTCAAAGAATAAGCAGCGAAGCGAGAAGAAGCTTTGGACGGCCGAGGGTGCGGGAAGTCCTGTGCAGGTGCATGGTGTTAATGATGAGTCTGAAGAGGCACGTGTGGTGGCGGAGCGCATTTCTACGCACGCTGCTATGGGCGCTCGTTCGTTCAATGATTTTGCTGTTTTGTACCGCACAAATGCACAGAGTTACGCACTTGAGCGTGCACTTCTTCAGATGCGCATTCCTTACCAGATTGTTGGTGGTGTGCGCTTCTATGACCGTAAGGTTATTAAGGATGTTGTGGCGTACTTACGTCTTCTCTATCAGCCGAATGATCGGATGAGTTTTAGCAGGATTGCAAACGTGCCAACGCGTGGCGTCGGTGCAACCAGTCTTGAGCGATTCTTGAATTGGCAGCCAGAGAGTGGTCTGGATATTCTTACCGCAATGGCGCGCATGGAGACAGAGACTGTGGTGACTGGAAAGGCGCGTATGGCGCTTGCCAAGCTAGGAGTTGCGCTTTTGGAGCTTCGTGAGCAGATTGATACAACATCACCGTCGGAAATTATTGAACGCCTCCTTACACTTGTGGGGTATTATGACTACGTTCGCGATGGATCGCCGCAGGCTGAAGATAACGAGGAGAACCTTGGGTCGCTTGTTTCGGATGCGCAGCATTTTGCGTCACTTCCTGATTTCCTAGAAGAGGTTGCGTTGATGTCGAGTGCAGACAGTACTGTGCATGGTGATGCGGTGACGCTTATGACACTTCATGCAGCAAAGGGGCTCGAATTCCCTGTGGTATTTATGGTGGGACTCGAAGAAGGGATTTTGCCGCACTCACGAGTCTTTGAGTCTGATCCGTCTGAGCTTGAGGAAGAGCGTCGCCTCTGTTACGTAGGCATGACCCGTGCCCGCGAAGAGCTGCATATTAGCTACGCGTATAGCCGCCTGCAATTTGGAAATAGGAGTTACAATCCGCCGTCACGATTCATTACAGATATGGGCAATCAAGTTGCAATGACAACGCCCGAGCCAACACTCATGGGATATAAAGAGGAAGAGCCGTTCTACAGTGATGACATTGGGTTTGAAGTGGGTGATAGGGTGCGCTCGGCGGCCTTTGGTGATGGTGAGATTATTGATATGGAAGGGATGGCGGTAACGATTGCATTCCTGAGTGGTCAGACCAAGCGCCTTAACGTAGAATACGCGCAGCTCACGAAGCTTTAGCGCTTTTTATGCTATACTAATACGAGTGGTCCGCTTGAGGTGGCTGCATTTTCCAGTATGAATATACATGTAAAAAATATGAAAAAAACGAGCATTCGTACAGCCCTTGGTATTGCCGTGGGTATGTTTGTGTTTGCTCTTTTTGTTGCTATTCAGTCCGCATCCCCGTTTGCACATGCGCAGCGTGAGGGGGGTCGTCTTATTACGCTCTATGACAGGGGTGAGACGACGTCATTTATGACTACTGAAGAAACACTTGGTGCTGCGCTTGAGGTTGCGGGCATTGCCGTTGATGAACATGATGCCGTGGAGCCTGCACTTGATGAGAAGTTGGTTGCACCGGATTATCAGGTGAATGTCTATAGGGCGCGCCCTATTACTGTTGTTGAAGGGTCGTTTCGTAAGAAAGTACTCACACCGTATCAGTCTGCTGAGCGCATCGTGCAGGATGTAAATATATCGCTGTTTCCTGAAGATGTGACAACGGTTACTCGTTCGGATGATGTTATTAGTAATGGATCAGGCTTGCAGCTTGAGATTACCCGCGCGGTGCCGTTTGAGTTCACACTGTATGGTGATGTGAGTACGGCAAGGACGCAGGCGGATACTGTTGGTGAGATGCTCAAGGATAAGGGTGTCAAGCTTGGCAAGGATGACCGAGTTTCTGTGGCGGAGAGTACGCCAATTACTGAAGGTATGCAGGTGCGTGTATGGCGCGAGGGTAAGCAGACGATTACTGTTGATGAGGCAGTTGATTTTGAGGTTGAGAAGATTCAGGACGCAGATAGGCCTGCGGGCTTCCGTGAGGTGAAGACAGCTGGCGAAAAGGGTGAGCGCACAGTTACGTACGAGGTGGTGATTCAGGACGGAAAGGAAGTGAGTCGCACGGAAATTACGAGTGTGACGAAGAGGGAAGCGAAGAAGCAGGTTGAGGTTATTGGGGTTAAGTTCAAGTACACAGGCGGTCCGCTGAATGAAGAGCAGATTAATGCGCTTGGTATGTGTGAGAGCAGGATGAATCCGCGGACAAACACCGGTAATGGCTTCCACGGCGCGTTTCAGTTTATGCACTCTACATGGAGGGCTGTAGCTCCATCGCCGTACAATCAGGACTTTGCCTACAACGCACCACTCGATGTACAGAAGCAGGCGGTACAGAACCTTCTATCACGCTCAAGTATCTTCACTCAGTTCCCAGGGTGTGCAAATAAGATGCGAGCCCAGGGGATTATTTAATGGCAGGTCCTAAAAAATCACTCGGCCAACACTGGCTCAAAGACCGCTCGATACTAGCAGTGATTGCTGATGAAGTTTCAATTACTAAAGACGACACGGTTCTTGAGATTGGTCCAGGTCTGGGGACGCTGACAAGTGAGTTGCTTCGCCGTGCTGGTACGGTTGTAGCGGTTGAGATTGATGGTGATCTTGCGCGTAAGCTCCCGGGTCAATTTCCTGGTACGTCGCTTGAGGTAGTAAACCAAGATATCCTTACGTATGATTTGACGCAGCTCCCTAAGGGATACTCAGTAGTGGCAAATGTGCCCTACTACATTACCTCGAAGATTGTTCAGTATCTTGTGACCTCTGATAATCCACCTCGTGAAATTGTGCTTCTTATTCAAAAAGAGGTTGCGGAGCGTATTGTGGCTGAACCTGGCGATATGAGTATTCTTGCTATTAGTGCACAGATGTATGCGGAGGCTCGTCTTGGGGTGAAGGTTCCTGCTGAGTACTTTACACCACCGCCTAAGGTGGATAGTCAGGTGGTGATTCTTTCTATGCGCACGGAGCCGCTTGTGAGTAAAGAACTTGAGCGATCATTTTTCCGTCTTGTTAAGGCTGGCTTTGCAGCGAAGCGAAAGAAACTGCGAAGTAGTCTTGCTGGGGGGCTCCATCTTCCAAAGTCTGAAATTGAATCATTACTAGATACTGCAGGCATATCACCAGAGAAGCGCGCAGAAGACCTTTCTATTGAGGACTGGTTGAAGCTTCTTGACGTTGTCTCCCCTCGTCTATAAGAGGAGTGGTACAATAAGGTAAATGGTGTGGCGCATATGGGTAGGTATAGCAATTATTCTGGGTTCTTTATACGGAGCCTCTTCCGTACTGCGCGCTCAAGAGATTGACGACGGGAAGCTCATCACTGTATATGACAGGGGTGAGGAGCGTGTGTTTGTCTCGAAGGAAAAGACAATTGGCGCAGCGCTTCATGAGCAGGGTATAGTGCTTGACGGAGCGGATGCGACTGAGCCGAGTCTTGATGAAGAGCTTGTGGCTCCTAATTATTGGGTGAATATTTATAGAGCCCGACCAATTACGGTGCAGGACGGTGCGGTGCGCACAAAACTCATGACACCGTATCAGTCAACGGAGCAGATTGTAAAGACTGCTAAGATTACCCTGTATCCTGAGGATATAACAACACTCGCGCGGTCCGATCGTGTCTTAGAGGAAGGGGCTGGGCTCACGCTCACAATTGACCGTGCTGTTGACTTTACTTTAGACCTGTACGGAAAGAAGACGGATACGCGAACGCACGAGAAGACGGTTGGTGCGATGCTTGAAAAGAAGGGCGTGACACTGGGTGTACTTGATCGTGTCTCGCTTGACCTTGATACACCTATTGCGCAGGGTATGCAGGTGCGTGTGTGGCGCGAAGGTAAGCAGACGATGACGGAGGATACTTCCATTAGCTTCGCAACCGAGTTTGTCTATGATGCCGATAGGCCGGTAGGATACCGCGCAGTAAAGAGCCCAGGCACTCCTGGTGTACGTGCGGTTACCTATGAGATTGAGATTAAAGATGGCGACGAGGTTTCACGTACGCAGATTGCGCAGATTGTAACAAGCCAGCCAAAGCCGCAGCAGCTCGCGATAGGGATTAAGGGTCTTGCGAACGGACTGACACCTTCTAGGGGCGCGCTCTATTCAACGGATAGTAAGGGTGTGGTGCACAGAGAGACCTACTACGACCTTGATATGGGTGTTGTGATGCGTTCATGTGGACAGGGTGGACGCTATACGGTTCGCTTTGACGGCATGAAGATTGACGCCGAGGGGTATATCCTTGTGGCGGCTAATTACGCAAGGTATCCGAAGTGTTCTATTGTAGAAACCAGCGCAGGGCTAGGGCGTGTATATGATACGGGTGGATTTGTAGCTCGTCACCCTGATGGGTTTGACTTAGCGACCGACTGGACGAATAGGAATGGCCGCTAAGCGTAAGTGCTGCTCGGTTCTAGTACTCTTCTACGTAGCCAGACGTATCTGCAGAATCTAGGAACTTTTTGTTAATCTTTACCTTGTAGCAGAATTCGCCAGCTGGATGTGGCTGAGTCGATGATATGTAGGTGTTGTATCGATCACCTCTTGCCTCATAGGTACTGTACGATGAAGAGTTCTTGAATTCTTCTTTGTATACTGCGCAGAGCTGGTAGCGATATTCTTCGTCAGTCTCAGGGTCTTGCTTGATAGTAACGAGGTCTTCCTCTACTATTCTCTGAAGGTTTTCCGACGTTAGCGTGAGGTCGCCTAGTGAAGCGGGGAGTTTGTTTTCTTCAACTACGTACTCTTCTACGCTGTTTGTAAGTGAGTTGAGTTCGCTACGAATGAGACGGTCGTTTTTGGTGCGAATTGAATCAGCGAACGGACCAGTAAATGCAAGTACGGCAAAGATGGTGATGATGACACCCATAGCGATGGCGTGTACTTTTGGAAGCCAGCGCGTAGCTGCTTTTGGATTGATGGTGCGAATGAACACAGCAGCATAAAGTACTGTTACGATAAGGCTGCTTATAACCCAGGCAATGTTAGATTGGTCCTGTGATGTAGTGCCGACATCTGTTACGAGGCGAATGACCGCAAAGAGCCCAGAGACGAGCACTCCAATGCCGAATACAGCGAATATCACTGCGTGGATTGCAAGGATGGCAGCGCTCGCACCAACCTTTTTCTGTGGTTCGCGTTTTTGGTACAAGAAGTCACAGACGATTGATATAGGGAGAAGGACGACGATTGCTGCAAGCGTGTAGAGTGGTGCACTCTGAGGGTCGCTTCCATTAATGAGGTTAAAGAGTACGAGGAAGATAAGCACAGAGAGTGCCAGGATAGTAAGGCCCCAGAATAGGTAGGTGAGCCATTGGAGGATGAGCGTCCCTGGGGTAGCTGGTTGTGAAATTGCTGGTGCAGGCGCTGGCTCTATGGTTTTTTTAACGGGCGCTGCAGGCTGCTCTGGCGCGGGTGCGTGCGACTCTTCCTGTGATGATGGCTGCTTTTCTTCGGGTGACATTATAGACTCCTTGGTTACTTCCTTCTAGTGTATAGTGCTTGTGGTATGTTTTGCAATGATGTTTAGCCTGTTGGCCTCTGTAGTGGTATAATTAATAGTAATGGAAAAAGATCTATATATCACAACAGCTATTCCGTATGTAAACGGAACGCCGCATATTGGAAATGCAATTGACTACCTTCTTGCGGATGTATGGGCGCGCTACCAGAAGCAGAATGGCCGTACGGTACGTTTTCAGGCTGGTACTGATGAGCACGGAAATAAGATTTCTGCGAAAGCTATTGAAGCTGGGCTAACTCCTCAAGAGTATACAGATAAAACACATCTTAATTTCAAGAACTTTATAGAGAAAGTTGGTGCTGAGTATACGGACTTTGTACGTACGACTGATACGCATCATGTGCAGGCTGTGCAGTACATTTGGCAGCAGCTGAAGCCGTATATCTATAAAGGTTCGTATAGCGGTTGGTACTGCGTAGGGCACGAGGCGTTCTTTACTGATAAAGAAGTACAAGAGGCGGGTGGTATTTGCCCTGACCACCAGACACAGTTCCAGCAGGTGAGCGAAGAGAATTATTTCTTGAAGACGAGCGCATTTACTGATCGTATTAAGGAAGCAATCACCTCGGGTGAAATGCAGATTGTGCCAGAGTTTAGAAAAAATGAATTTATGGAGCTTATTAAGAACGGCATCACGGATGTAAGTATTTCACGTCCAAAGAAGAGCCTTTCTTGGGGTATTCCTGTGCCAGATGACCCTGAGCAGGTGATGTATGTGTGGCTCGATGCGCTTGCAAACTACATTACAGTTATTGGTTACCCTGACCGCCCGTCTGAGTACCAGTCTGTGTGGCCGGCTGACGTACAGGTGATTGGTAAGGATATTCTTCGCTTCCACGCGGGTATTTGGCCAGCAATGCTTCTTGGGCTTGGGCTTGAACTCCCAAAGAAGCTTCTTGTACATGGTCACGTGAATGTGGGTGGTTCAAAGATGAGTAAGACTGTAGGGAACGTGGTTGACCCGGTTGAGATCATTGATCAGTATGGAGTAGATGCATTTCGTTATTTCTTCTCGCGGCACATCCCAACACTTGACGATGGCGATTTTACGTGGGATAAGTTTGAGCACGCCTATAACGGCGAGCTTGGGAATGACCTTGGAAACTTGATTCAACGCGTTGCAGGGATGATTACTCGCTACCAGTCTGGTGTCATTGGTGAGATTAAGCAGGCAGAGCACGATGCAACGGCATATCACGAGGCGATGGAGCGGCTTGAGTTTAACAGGGCGCTTGATGAGGCGTGGAGTAAAGTCCATAGCCTAAACCGCTATATTGATACGGTAAAGCCGTGGGATATTGCAAAGCGCCGTGAAGCTGACCCAGAGGCTGAGGTTCATCTTGGTGAGGTGCTTGGGCGTTGTGCGGGGGCAATCCTTCAGATTGGCGACCTTCTTGTTCCGTTTATGCCAACAACCGCTCATACTATTCGGTCTGTCTTTGATACTGGTGTTGTACAGCCGGCTGAGGGTGTCCTTTTCCCTCGCCTTTACGTACACACGCCAGATCCACGTGCGCCAAAAGCTTAGCCTTCTAGATATTCAAATGCTTTTTCAACGATAGCTTTATGTGAGCTATAGAGTTCTGTAAGTGCGTGAAGTGATTTCCATTCTGCAGCGAGTGCATCATCTGACCCTGTAACAGAGAATACCTCTGGTGTTAAAAAGAGATATGCCGATGTTTCAATCCAGGCCGTTTCAGAGTTGCGCGGATCATCGACAATTCCCTGGTAGATGAGCGCTCCATCTGTTGTGAGTGCGGCGCCAGTCTCCTCAAGAGCTTCGCGCTTGGCTGCGTCATGTTGCGTCTCGTTTTCATCAATAAATCCGCCCGGGAGTGCCCACTGGCCAGTGTCGCTGCGCTGGATGAGAAGGATCTTCTGCTCATCAGGCTGAATAACGACTGCGTCTGCGGTGTAGTTTGGACCGTCGTTCCACAATTTGCGCTCCGGCTTTGGGGTGTATTCTTTATTCATACTTCTTTCCATTATGCGACTTTTGTACGCATGAGCGCAAGCGCACCAAGTGCAGCATTTACTTTACGTTGGTAGAAACCTATCTTTTCTGGGGTTCCCGTGTGCTTACCCTCATTGTCGCTGAGTTTTACGGTACCCGTGCCGTTTACTTCTACCGCTTTCATGACGATGTTGTTTGGGGTGAGACCAAGGTCATTAGTGAGCGTCGTTCCCCAGCCAAAGGTTGTGTTGATGCGGCCCTTAAAGTGGTCGGCAAGGCTGATGATAGTGTCTATATCAAGTCCATCGCTAAAGACGATGGTTTTGCTTGCAGGGTCAATGCCGCGACTTTCATAGTAGGTGATTGCCTGCTCGCCAAATTCGACTGGATCACCAGAGTCGTGACGGAGTCCCTTCCAGCTTTTAGCTTGGTCGCCGACGAAACTTTCGAAGAAGTACTCGCTTGTAAATGTATCGGTGAGGGCTACGGAGAGATCACCCTTATAAACTTCCTCCCAGTCACGAAGCATTTCTGCGTGCCCCTCAAGAGGGTCGCGGCGTTCGCTGTCTGTCAGTGCGGCGTAGACCATAGGGAGTTCGTGTGCGTAGGTGCCAATTGGCTGCGTCCCCAGTTTATGAGCAAGGTAGATGTTTGACGTACCGATGAAGTTTTCAGGAAGCTCCTGGGCTACGCGTTCTATGACGTGTTGCTGCCAGCCGTAGCTAAAGCGCCGGCGTGTGCCAAAATCAGCAAACTGGATATCAGGGCGCTCTTTGAGGATAGCGATTTTTTCATCAAGCCGACGGTCACCTTCTGTGTAGAGCGCTTCAAGTGATGCGCCTTCTGCTTTGAGCTTATTTTCAAAATAGAGTTCGTTGAGCTCGCTCATCACTACGGTTTCCCAGAAGGTGACCAGTGGCCACTCGCCAGATGTCGTTGCGGCAATGTCTCCGCGCTCATCAAGGCGAACATCGACAGAGGGGAGGGGTGTGTCAGCTATGTAATTGAGGTAGTTCTCTGAAAACTGCGCTTTTCCGTCTTGGTTTTGAAGACCTGCAAGGGCGGCAATTTCATCTGGCTGCCAGCCTTGCCTGAGGGTCTCAAGCCTCTGGGTGAGTTCTTCTGGGGTGACGTATTCAGACAGGAGGTTGTTGCCGCGATTTTTAAGTTCAAAGGTCACGTGCGCGTCGCGGTGTTTTTCATATTCCAGCTGGCTCATGGTTGCTTTGTAGTAATCAAGTCCTTGGCTGAGGTGGGTTGTCTGTTGTTTTTCCATGACTACACCTCCTCAATGAGTGCGCGAGCTTCTTCTGTAGAAAGAGCGATCACCTGCGCGTCTTTAAGTGCCTTGAGGGCGTTGGCTTCGTCAGCTTCTTTAAGTGCAACAGCACGAACAGCGTCGCGAACAAGGTAGGTGGTGACGCGTTCATTGTCTGCAAAGAATGTTGCAACGTCTATGCCAGTTGCTTTTACACAGTAATCGGTTGCAAGACCGCCAATGAAGACGCGTACCGTTTCCTTGGCGCTTTTTGGTTCGATGATAGATTCAAGCGTTTCGCCGCTTTCGCTCACACCTTCCCAGCCAGAGTAGCCGTCGGTTTGTCCCATGCCCTTAGAGAGGATAATGTCGGTTGGCTCTACGATAAGAGTTGGCGTAAAGTCTGCTCCTTCTGTGTCTGCAACGCAGTGAACTGGCCATGCATTTGGGCCAAAGTGCGGGGTTTCTGCTGGGTGCCAATCGCGGGTGAGGATGACGTCACCGCCGGTTTTGCGGATTGCTGTAGAGAGGGTGTTGGTAGGCTCAATCACTGCGGCGCCATCCTTTACTGCAAGGCTTCCGCTGACAAAGTCGTTTTGAATGTCTACACCGATGAGTACGCTGCGGGTAGTAGTTGATAGATTTTCCATAATAGCTGCTCCTTTACTTAGTGTGTATATAACACTTACTACACTCACTGTACGCCCATGTTAGTGTAATGTCAACACTAACTTACGAAAAAGAATAAAGACCCCTGTAGTTTGGGGTCTTTTATATAGTAGGCGTATCTGTTGCTAGTCGAAGCTTCGCTCAAGTGATTGGAGTTTGTTGCTCTTAAACCTGTAGAGTTTTGCTGGTCTGTGGGCGCCATCACGCCATAGTTCGTCCGTTTCTTCGATGAGGTCGAGGGTGAGGAATTTCTTACGGAAGTTGCGCTTATCAAATTCTTTACCGAAGATTATTTCATACGCAGACTGAAGCTGTGTGAGCGTGAATTTTTCAGCAAGGAAAGCGGAGACGGCGTTGGTGTAGGTCAGTTTTGATTGGAGTCGCTCGTGAGCGTAGCGAATGATATTTGCATGATCGTAGGCAAGTTCTGGCAGCGAATCAACGGCCATGAAGGCAGTACGTGAGCCGGCATCGCGAAGCGTGATGTCGCGCCCGCATCCCATGTAGGTGACGGAAACGGCATGGCCACGCGGGTCACGATCGACAGTGTCAAAGGTGTAGAGCTGTTCAATATAGGCAAGGTCTTCGTCTGTATCGATGCCAGTTTTTTGTTCTATGATGCGATGGAGTGCGTGATAGGTTGTCTCGCCCTGGCTGTTGTAGCCACCGGGTAGCGCCCACGCATCCTTAAACGGCTCATTTGCGCGTTTGAGAAGGAGTACTTCAAGCATACCGTTTGAAATCTGAAAGATAACACCATCAACAGTGAGGGTTGGGGCGACGTAGGGCTTCGTGTACTTCATACCTTAAGTATACTGCTCTATGAGGTTTTTGCCAACGAAGTGGACGGTTGGCCCGCTCTTATCATTACTAATATGTGTGAGGCTGACGTTTGGCGTTTCCTCTGTGAGAATCTGTTCTTTTGTAAATGTGCGGATGCTTCCGGCAAGTGCCCTAATAGCAAGGCCGTGACTGAAGACAAGGAGTGTTCCGTCTGGGTGCTGCTCTGTCTTTTCGTTAAGAAAATCATGCATGCGGTCCTGTACGTCAATGAGTGATTCACCGCCCGGAAACTTCCCATGATTGGTTTCGATTTCAAAAGCAGCAATATTTTCTGGCGTATAGGCAAGCGCGCGGAGCGTCCCCTCTACATGGCCTTGGGACATCTCAAGAACCCGCTCATCTTTAATGATGGGCATATCAAGCTTAAGTATCTTTAGGGCGAGCTCACCGGTTTGGTAAGCGCGGATTGCCGGTGAACTATAGATAGCGTCTGGGGCGATGTTTTGTTTTTTGAGCTGCGCGCCCATGAGTACTGCTTCTGCCTGTCCGGTTTCGGTGAGCTCAGCATGGTTACTTTGACCGCTGATGATTTCGGGCCTGAGGTTATTACTTGCTTTGCCGTGCCGTACAAAAAGAAACTCTGTCATGGTGTTAGTATAGCGTCTTTTTACTCCGCTCCATAGCCTATTGGCGTGGTGCGCTTGTGGCGAGTGGCGTGGAAGCGTGATTCAATTTTCAGAGCGGCATCTTCACTGATGATTTTCCCCTCAAGATAGTCGTCGAGTTCGTCGTAAGAAATGCCGAGTTCGGTTTCATCTGCTTGTGCAGGATTGCCGTCAAGAAGGTCGGCTGTGGGCGGCTTTGTTATAAAATGTTCAGGCGCGCCAAGTTCTTGAAGGAGCGCTTTTCCTTGCCGTTTTGTAAGACCGCTCAAAGGGAGGATGTCAGCGCCACCATCACCGTATTTTGTGAAGAATCCTGTGACCGCTTCGGCCGCGTGATCAGTACCAACGACAAGAAGATTGTGCTGACCGGCAAGTGCGTACTGGGCAATCATGCGCATGCGCGCTTTTACATTGCCTTTGTTGAAATCAGATAGCGGCGTTAATTCTGCGGCGTTGAATGTGGTACTGAGTGTGTCTACGGCAGGTTGCATGTCAAGGTCGTGGGTATGGTCGGGCTGGATGAACGTACAGGCTTCAAGCGCGTCGTCTCTATCTGCTTGAGTGCCATAGGGAAGAAGGACCGCGTGAAATGAAGCGTCGGTGCCGTTTTCTCTGAGTTTTTGTACAGCGCTTTGCGCAAGGAGTCCGGCAAGGAGTGAATCTTGGCCACCTGATATACCAAGAACGAATCCATTGAGGCCTGTTTTGCCTAGGTAGTTTGAGAGGAAGGTGGTGCGGTTTTCAATCTCGACGGAAGGACTAATAGAAGGCTTTACTTCGAGTTCTGAGATTATTTCATATTGTTCACTGCGCATTAAGATGCTCCTTATTGTCTTATGCACACTAACATGTGCTATACTGAGCGTACACCACACTAAGTGTAATATCAACACTAACATTCAAAAGGAGCGGATATGGAAAAGAAAGAGACAGTGCTATTTGGCGGGGCCTTCAATCCCCCTACCCGTGCGCATGAGGCGATTTTACAGGCGTGCGTTGAGTATGCTGAGCCTCGGGCGGCCGATGTATGGGTGGTGCCGAGCGCATCCAGGGCGGATAAGACAATAGAAACGAGCCGGGAACTCCGGCTTGAGTATTGCCAGGCCTTGACCCGTGATGTCCTGCGCCGCACGGTGCAGATTGATGTGCAGATGATGGAGCTTCTTTCGCTTTCAAGGTGATATGCTAGATATATGTTGATCGATACCCACTGCCACATTCATGATTCCTATCCTTTTCCCGTGACGGAAACCTTAGCGCGTGCCAAAGAGTCGGGTGTAGAGAAGATGATTTGTGTAGGGACGAGTGAATCGAGTTCTGAGTTTGCGGTGCGTGCCGCCAGTGTCTACGAACCGCTGTACGCAGCAATTGGTGTGCACCCGCATGATACAAAGGACGGCTACGGGATTATTGCGGCGCTTGCAGAAAACGCGGCGGATAAGAAGATTGTTGCCGTTGGAGAAATTGGACTCGATTACTTCTACAACCATAGCCCGCGCGAGGTCCAGATAGAAGCGCTTCGGGCGCAGATGGAAGTGGCGTTGAGCCATGACCTCCCTATTATTTTCCATGTTCGTGAGGCGTTTGATGATTTCTGGAAAGTGTTTGAGGAATTCGAACAAAAGTACGGAAAGGTGCGCGGTGTCCTTCATAGCTTTACCGATTCTATGGAGAATATGCAGAAAGCAGTTTCTAAAGGTCTTTATATTGGCGTGAACGGGATTAGTACCTTTACGAAAGATGAGGTCCAAAAAGCAATGTTTGATGCGATTCCTGAGGGGTCACTTCTCTTTGAAACGGATGCGCCGTTCTTGACGCCAACGCCATTTCGTGGTAAAGTAAACGAGCCTGCATATGTACAGGTTGTTGCTGATTTTCATGCAAAAAAACGTGGAGTTTCGCTTGAATATCTAACAAAAGTAACAACAGACAATGCACACAAACTTTTTACTTTAAATTAAAGAAGTACTATGCGAGAAAGTCAGTATCAGATACCGGTAACGGACGTACTGCAAAGCGGTGAGGCAGAGCAGACGTCAGTAGATCTTATTCATCAGCACCGTCAGGAGGCTGAGCTTTTTGCTGACGCGCATAAAACAGAGCGCACCCCTGAGGCTACCGAGGCGCTTCACGCACAGCTTCGTACGGTTGAGTCCCATCTTGACTGGTATCGCCACGAGGCGCTTCATACGCCAGTGGCTGAAACGGATACTATTGGGAGCCGCATTCTGGGCCTTGTGGGGATTGAGAAGAAGGTTCTTCCTACCCTTGATGTACTTATTGACCAAGAAAGCCTTGCGGGCGGTGAGCTTTTCCAGGTACCATCACGCTTTTGGCTTCATCCACCAGTAACACCACAAACACATACGCGTGATTGGTACTTTACATTCATGCGAGATGAGCAGGAGTACACACTTCACTACCAAACTGACGATAGTGGCGTGCATAAGATCTACAACGGCCGTAAGTATGAATTTACAGATGGCGAAATGGAACGATTTGTTCAGGCGGCAGGGGCGTACGAGCAGCGTGTTGTCCAGTCTGTATACGCTCGTCAGCCAGCCACTTTTGGTTCAAAATAAGGTATACTAAAGGGTAGTGGAACGGTCATTTATCTATCTTGATTACGCAGCGGCAACGCCCGTTGACCCAAAGGTGCATGCAGCAATGCTCCCCTATTTTTCTGATACTTTTTTTAATCCATCGGCGCCGTATGCACCTGCGCTTGAAGTGCGCCGAGCGTACGAAGATGCAAAGGGTGTGATTGCGCGTGCTATTGGTGGGCGTGGTGATGATATTGTGGTGACCGCAGGTGCGACGGAATCAATTGCGTTGGCGTTTGCGAGTGTTGACGGGCATGTAGTGACGGCGAATATTGAGCATCATGCGGTACTGGCTGCGGCGAACCAGAAGGCAGGCATAACGATTGTAGCGGCAAATGCTAAAGGTATGGTGAGTGCTGAGAGTATTACCGCGGCGATCCGCCCTGATACGCAACTGGTGAGTATTGCACTTGCAAATAATGAGCTTGGGACAATTCAGCCGCTCCGTGATATTGCCGAAGTAGTGAAAAAAGAGCGTGCACGGCGTCTTGATGTTGGTGACCATACGCCAATTTATCTTCACAGTGATGCTTCACAGGGTGTGGGGCAGATTGATATTAATGTGGCGCGGCTTGGCGTGGACATGCTGACGCTGAATGCTTCAAAGGCCTACGGTCCAAAGCAGGTGGCGGTATTATGGACGGCGCCAATGGTAGAGGTACGGCCTCTTGTGCTTGGTGGTGGTCAGGAGAGAGGGCTCCGGAGCGGTACAGAGAATGTACCGGGTGTGATTGGATTTGCAAAGGCGATGGAGCTGGCAACGAAGCACCGAAAATCTGAAACAGAGCGACTTATGAAGCTACGTAATTCTATGCAAGAAGCATTGACCGCTGCGCTTCCTGAGGCGGTTATTTCTGGTCACGAACGGCATCGTTTAGCGGGCCATCTGCATATTTCCCTCCCCGGTGTTGACGCCGAGCGAGTCCTTTTTGCGCTTGAAACAAAGGGTGTTTTGGTTGCTACGGGAAGTGCGTGCGCGGCAAATAAAGGGACGCGTTCACATGTGCTGACGGCGATTGGGCTTGCACCCGAAGTAGCAGATGGAAGCCTTCGTATTACGCTTGGTAAGTTTACGGACGAAGAGAGTGTGTCTGTGGCAACGCAGTATATTATTGATGCAGTGAACGCAGAATACGCACGGAAGAGCGCCTAATGAAGGGACTTCTTATTTTCTTTATTGCCGTGGGTGCCTTTATCTTCGGCGTCAGTGTGTATTTACAGCCGAATGACTTTACTGGTTGCGGCGCAACACCAAAGAATAGCTGTGCAACTGCAGATGCGGTTGTAGTAGTGAGCGGCGGTGATACGGTAGCTCGAGCTGCAAAGGGGATTGAGCTTGTGCAAGACGGGTGGGCTGATACGTTGATTTTTTCTGGTGCCGCACAAGATACATCTGGCCCAAGTAATGCTGCTGAGATGAAGCGGCAGGCGCTTGCGGCGGGCGTTGCTGAAGGTGCTATTTTTATTGATGAGTACGCAGTGAATACACAGCAAAATGCTGAAAATACACAGTCTATCGTAGCGGAGCATGATCTTGAGACGGTGATATTAGTGACATCTGGTTATCATCAGCGGCGAGCGAGCCTTGAGTTTAAAAAAGAAGCTGATGCTGGAGTGAAGGTGCTGAACTGGCCGGTGAAGAGTGACAAAGACTGGAACGCTTTCTGGTGGGTGACGCCGCGTGGCTGGTGGCTTGCTGGCGGTGAACTGGTGAAGATAGGCGCATTTTATATAGGAGCAGGACGATGAGCGAACGAAAAACAGTCTATGTAGGGATGAGCGGCGGTGTCGATTCTTCTCTTACTGCTGCGCTTTTGGTTGAACAGGGCTACAAGGTAATTGGCGTCTATATGAAGAACTGGACACAAGACTTGCCGGGGATGCGCTGTCCGTGGGCAGATGATTTGGCTGATGCAAAGCGAGTTGCTGTGCACTTAGGGATTGATTTTAAGGTGTTTGATTTTGAGAATGAGTACCGCCAGAAGGTCGTTGACTATATGATTGACGAGTATAAGGCGGGGCGCACGCCAAACCCAGATATTATGTGTAATCAAGAGGTGAAGTTTAAACTTTTCTTAGAAGCGGCGCTTGAAGACGGAGCGGATCTTATTGCAACGGGTCACTATGCACGCGTGGCGAATGGCGAACTCCTTCAGGCGGTGGATACAAATAAAGATCAGACGTATTTCCTTTACCGAGTAACGAAGCAGGCGCTCGAGAAGACACTCTTCCCGCTTGGTGAGTTTACGAAGCCTGAAGTCCGAGAGATGGCTGAGGAGCGCGGTCTTATTACAGCGCGAAAGAAGGATAGTCAGGGGATTTGTTTTGTAGGGCAGATTGGTATCCGCGAATTCTTGGGCCAGTATGTTGAGCAGAAGGCGGGCGACATTATTGATACACGTACTGGCAAGGTGCTTGGACGCCATGACGGTGCAATCTTCTATACACTTGGGCAACGTCACGGACTTGATATTGGTGGCGGTCTTCCGTACTACGTTGTGGGTAAGGATATGGACAAGAATGAGGTCTACGTAACAACTAATCTTAATGATGATGCTTTGTGGCGCAATGAAGTGGGACTTCATTCACTACACTGGATAGCGGGCGAGGCTCCGGCGGAGGGCACATATACCGTGCGAGTCCGGCACCGTGCTGCGCTGACGCCTGCGGTACTTCACTTTGTAGACGGAGATGTGACACTCACTTTTGAAAATCCAGAACGAGCTGTTGCTGCGGGGCAGTCACTGGTTATCTATGACGACACCCTATGTTTAGGTGGCGGTATCGTTACTTAAGCAACCTCTCAGGATGGGGCGCTACACTAAAGATAGTACTATCTAATGCGAAGGAGGATCTTATGGGATTCATGGACAAGGCAGAAGATACAATGAAAGACGCGCTTGACGGGGCGAAGGACACGGCAAATGACGTTGGCGATACGCTAAGGGAAAAGTCGGACGACCTGCAGGACGCTATGCGTGACTCGGGTGAGCGTGCGAAAGACACTATTGGTGATGCACAGGATGCTACAGAGGAGAAGCTTGAGGAGCTTGACGAAAAAGTACGGCAGTAAGTAGCGTCATCTACCGTCTTATCTGTATAGGTGGTATAATTAACAGATATGAACGCTCAACAAATCCGTAATTCCTACTTAGAATTCTTCAAAGAGCGTGGACATGCTGTTGTGAAGCGTGCGCCACTTGTTTTGAAGGATGATCCATCAACCCTTTTTACCGGCTCAGGTATGCAGCCGATGATCCCGTATCTTCTTGGTGAGGCCCACCCAGAAGGTGTGCGTATCACAGACAGCCAGACTTGTCTTCGTGCCCAGGATATTGATGATATCGGTGATAATCGTCATACAACTTTCTTTGAGATGCTTGGAAACTGGAGTATGGGCGACTACTTTAAAGAGCAGCAGATTGAATGGATGTTCGAGTGGCTCTCTGAAGTAGTACAGCTTGATATGAGTAAGCTCTACATCACTGCGTTTATTGGCGCTCCAGAGTACGGTATTGAGAAGGATACTGAAGCTGTAGCAGTGTGGCGACGTCTCTTCGAAGAAAAGGGTCTTTCTACTGGTGAAGTCGAAATTGGCTCTGAAGAAGATGGCTATACGCGCGGCATGAAGGACGGTGAGCGCTTCTTCTACTACGACAGTAGTAAGAACTGGTGGAGCCGTAATGGTGGGCCAGAGACAACTCCTATAGGTGACCCGTGTGGTCCAGATAGCGAAATGTTCTATGACTTTGGTACGCCACACGATCCTTCGTACGGTGAATTCTGCCACCCAAACTGTGACTGTGGGCGCTTTATGGAGATTGGAAATAATGTCTTCATGGCATACCGCAAGGTAGCTGAGGGGCAGTTTGAGCCACTTGAAAAGCCAAATATTGACCACGGCTCTGGTCTTGAGCGTATCGCAGCAGCGAAGATTAATAATCCGGACGTGTTCCGTATTAGTCTTGTGTGGCCAATTGTTGAAAAGCTCGAAGCACTGAGCGGTAAGAAGTACGAAAGCAACACCACAAGTATGCGCGTTATTGCCGACCACCTTCGTGCGGCAACTTTCCTTGCGGTTGATGGTTGTGTGCCGTCAAATAAAGAGCAAGGCTACGTAATGCGTCGCTTGCTTCGCCGTGCGATCCGTTTTGCATTTGACCTAGGGCTAGAGCAGAACTTCCTTGAGGAGATCGTTCCAGTTATTGCTGATCTGTACGCCGATGACTACCCAGAGGTTGCAGTGCAACGTGATGCGGTGATTGCGGTCCTTGCAAAAGAAGAGAAGGCGTTCCGCCAGACACTCCGAAAGGGACTCCGTCAGCTTGAGAAGTTTGCTGTTGACGGACTAACCGGCGCCGAGCTCTTTACGCTTTATGATACCTACGGCTTCCCAGTTGAACTTTCTACTGAAGAAGTATTCAAGCAAGATATTAAGATTTCAGAAAACTGGCGCGAAGAATTCAACACTATGATGGAAGAGCAGCGCAACCGTTCACGAACTGCAACGAAGGGCGAGTTCAAGGGTGGCCTTGGTGGTCAGGACTTGATTCACCGTAAGTACCATACAGCAACACACCTTGTGTACGCAGCGCTTCGCCAGGTTGTGAGTGATGATATTACACAGCACGGAAGCAATATCACCGAAGAACGACTGCGTTTTGACTTTAATCATGACGGCAAGGTGCCGCGCGAGAAGCTCGATGAGGCGGAAAAGCTGGTGAATGAATGGATTTCATGGGGACTCCCGGTTTCATTTAAGGAATACCCAACGGACGAAGCCTTCTCTATGGGTGCTATTGGCGCGTTTGGTGATAAGTACGGTGACACCGTAAAGGTCTACCAGATGGGCGAGGGCGACCAGCGCGTGAGCTTTGAGATTTGCGGTGGCCCACACGTAGATAACACTAGTGAGCTCTCTGCTGATGGTAAGGTATTTAAGATTACTAAAGAAGAATCATCAAGTGCCGGAATTCGCCGAATTAAGGCTATCCTACAGTAGTCATTTTGCGCGCCTTGGCGGCTAGCGCTTAAGAAGATCCTTGGCTGTGTTGCTCATACGAGTGAATGTAGCCAGGGTCTTTTCATCAAGAGGGGCGTCTTCTATATAGACATCTTCGGATTTCTCTACGTACCCATATACAAATGGGTGATGTTCTTCGTGTGTAACGCGCTTTACGGCGTGAATGGACTTACCGAATGGGTCGATCTCTTCATCGAGCGCAGTACTCACAATCTGGACGGACGGTGATTCACGTGGATCGTTCAGGATGTTTGAGTGGACTATTTCATGACGAGAGTAGATATCACCACCGTCTTGGTAGTATATTTCCTTTCGCACTTGAATTGTTTCTTCTGTAGATTCTGATACTCCAGTGATGAGTGTTGTGCTTTCGGTTGTCTTCCAACCCTTTTGGCAGTTTGATAGGAGGTCTGCACGCCAGAGCTGGTAGGATTCGTGGGTTGGGTGTGGGATGTGTGAAAGATGGTAGCCGGCGAGGAATGAGGCGAGTGTGTCATTGGTAAGGGCGCGGTTTTTTGAGCTCTGTGAGATGTCATACTGCGCTGACTCGAACTGCGCGAAAGGGATATATTGCAGGCCGTCGCGAGGGTCTGTTGTTTTATGAATCATGAATGAGGCATCGGACTGGTTTTTTAATGCATGCGCAAAAGACTCAAGCTCAAACGTGTCAGATTCAATGTTATAGGCGAGGGTAATTGACGCACCCTTAGTGTCAGAAAGTTCGAGGCCAGAAAAAGCTTCGAGTTCTTTCTTAGCAAGAGGTGTTGGGTGAACTCCGTCAAGCTCTAGGGAGAAGCCTGTTGTTGGGTAGAGGAGGTCGCATGTTTCGGTAAGAAGCGCGCTGAGCTTCTTCTCTGTTTCAGGGGGTTGGTGTGACTCGGGTGTGGTGAACGAATCTATCATACTTATATTATAGCATAAAATGATGAAAAACACAAGATATTCGAGCATAAGCAAGTTTGGTATATAATAGAAGATAAGTATGGTTTTGAAAAAATTCAAGAAACAGGCACAAGTAAACGACGACGAGTACATCGTTGCAATCGATATTGGTACGGAGTTTGTAAAGGCGATGATTGCCCGACTTGAGGGTGATGAGTTGAATATTGTTGGGCTTGGACGTGTCCGCCAAGAGGTGAGCGATATGCATTCTGGTGCTATTGCTGATATATCAGGTGTGGTACGTAACTGCGAAGAGGCACTTGCGCAGGCAGAGGAGCAGGCAGGGCTTCAGGCGAAGAAGGTAGTAATTGGTATTGCGGGCGAGCTTGTAAAGGGTACGACAGACACGATTCGCTATAGGCGTCCACACCCAGACCGTCCGCTTGATGATGCTGAGATGGAATTTATTATTGAAAAGGTGCAGGAGCGTGCGCAGACAAAAGCGCAGCGCCAGATTGCAATTGAGACTGGGAACGCCGAGGTTGAGGTGAAATTGGTGAATAGCGCGCTTGTCGGTATTCACATTGACGGGTATAAGATCAGCAACCCCATTGGCTTCCAGGGGCGTGATGTTTCCGTGCAGATTTATACGGCTTTTGCACCAATGGTGCACATTGGTGCGCTTGAGCGTGTGGCGGATGAGCTTTCGCTTGACCTTCTTGCGGTGGCGGCTGAGCCGTTTGCGGTAAGTAGGAGCGTACTTGGTTCAGAGGCGGGCAGTAACTTTACTGCTATTATTGCCGATGTTGGTGGTGGTACGACGGATATCGCTGTAGTGAATGATGGCGGTGTTGAGGGGACGAAGATGTTCGGTATTGGTGGGCGAAGTTTCACGCAAACCATTGCAAGCGATATGGATCTTTCGTACTACGATGCTGAAAAGCTAAAGGTGAATATTGATAATGAACAGATTAAACCTACGGTAAAGAAAACAGTTGAAGCTGCGATAGACAAGACACTTGAGGTGTGGCTTGCTGGTGTTGATTTGGCGCTGAGCGAATTTGAATCTGTAGATCACCTGCCGAACCGTATCCTTCTTTGTGGAGGTGGGGCGAGTCTTGATAAGCTCATCGATGCACTCGAGGGGAGTGAATGGCACAAGGATCTGCCGTTTACGCGTAAGCCCCGTGTGCAGCTTATCCACCCCTCTGAAGTGATTGGCATAAAGGACGAAACGGGTGACGTAAATGACCATACGTTCATTACGGCAATGGGGCTGCTCAGGGTTGGATATGATACACTAGTAGGGAGTACAGAGGGCGACTCAATACGTGAAAAATTTAATCGCCTTTTAAAGATTTAAGATGAATAAAGACGTTATCTATATCGATGTTGACGATGATGTCACGGCAATCATCGGTAAAATAAAAAACACCAAAGAGAAAATTGTTGCACTTGTTCCGCCAAAGCGTGCAGGGGTACTTCAAAGTGCTGTGAATCTACGACTTCTTGACCGTATGGCGCGTACTGAGAAGAAGAAACTGGTGCTCATCTCTAGTAATCAGGCGCTTGTTGCGCTGGCTGCGAGTGCAAAGATTCCTGTTGCGAAGAACCTTCAGAGTAAGCCAGAGATTGCCCAGATTGAGGCGCTGAAGGTGGATGATGGCGATGACATTATTGATGGTTCAGAACTTCCTGTTGGCGACCATGCCAAAACAGTGGGTGCATCACAGGCTACTGCAAGTGCTGTACGCCAGAAACCTGTTAGAGTAGATGATACGCTTGATGTGAGCGGTATTGACATAGAGGGTGAAGATGTTGCGGCGAAATCTGTCGCTGCGAAGTCACGTCAGCCTAAGGCAGGTTCTGGGCGCAAGAGTCCAAAGATTCCTAATTTTGATACGTTCCGAAAGAAGCTTATCTGGATTATGGGCGGTGGAGCTGCGCTTATTGCGCTGCTTGTATGGATGTTTGTGTTCGCTCCTGCGGCAACGATTGTTATTACGGCAAGCACGAGTCCACTCCCGGTTACTACTACTGCGCGACTCGCTGGTACTGAACTCACGGACGGTACGAAGGGCGTGATTAGCTCTACTGTACAAGAAGAAGTTGCGGAAGAGGTTATCGAATTCGAAGCAACGGGCGATAAGGATGTTGGTGAAAAGGCGACCGGAACGGTCACTATTACGAACTGTGAAAATAATGCATTTACACTTGGCGCAGGTACGCCGTTTACTGCTACGAACGGAAAGATATACTACAGCACCACAAGTGCAAATGTAAGCGCGGGATCTGTCTCTGGCTTAACACAGGCGCTTGCGTGTCAACGTAACGGATCAAACGGCGGGAGCGGCTCCGTGACGGTTCAGGCGGCTGAGTCCGGTACAGCCTACAATAGTGGCTCATCAAATTATAGTGTTGGCGGAACGAGCGGTGGCGTATCTGCTCGTGGCGGCGCTATGACTGGCGGTACAACGAAGGTCGTTAAGGTTGTAACCGAGGCCGACATAGAGAAGGCGAAAGAACAGCTTAGCGAGAAGTCAGCTGACGAGTACAAGAAGATGCTTGAAGAGAAGTTCGGAAAAGACCAAGTGGTTATAGCTGAGAGCTTTACGACCAATAAGGGCGAGGCAACTTCGGCACCTGCAGTTGGTAAAGAAGCACCTGGCGGAGAAGCAAAACTTACCGTAAAGACGACATTCAGCATGTTTGGTGTCTCAAAGACCGACCTTGATGATTTCTTAAAAGAATTCCTTGATGCGAACGTAGATGACAAGCAGACACAGAAGGTGTATGGAACGGGTGTTGATAAGGCAACGTTTGCAAACTTCCAAAAGACTGATGATGGTGCGTCAATTACGGTTAGCTCTGACGGACGTATTGGTCCTAAGATTGACGAAGACGAAGTAAAAGAGAACGCTCGCGGGAAGCGATACGGTGACATTCAACAGAGCCTTCAGCAGATCGACGGTGTGCGCGATGTGGATGTGAAGTTCTCGTTCTTCTGGGTGAACAAGGTGCCAAATAATACAGATAAAATAAAAATTGAATTTAAAGTAAACGAGAATGACAGCTAGTACACTTATTTGTCTTGATGTTGGTGAGCGAAGGATTGGTGTAGCGAAGGCGGATACATCGGTAAGGCTCGCCGTACCGCACTCAACAATCGAAGTAGACGGGACTGAGATCGAAAAGATACAGGCTGTTTTGGATGACGAACGAGCATCGGTGCTTGTGGTTGGATATCCAAGAAATCAGCAGGGCGAGGCGACGCAGCAAACACGGTATGTAGAGGAGTTTTCAGAGCGTCTTAAGGAGAACGGTGTAGTATTGGATATTATGTTCCAGGATGAGTCGCTGACAAGTGTTATGGCTGAACAGCAACTTAAAGCGCACAATAAGCCGTACACGAAGGGTGATATTGACGCGAGGGCCGCAAGTATTATTTTGCAAGATTATGTAGAGGAACGCTATGGATAATTTCAACAAGAAGTCACAGTCGTCACTTCGCACGCGCCGAAGCGGCACTATTGGTATGCCAGCGAGTCGCCCTAGTGTGGTTGCTGTCCCGCCAGAGGAGAAGCAGCTAGAAAATGTACCCGTAGCGATGACCCCCGAGTCACCACAAGAGACTGCCGTTCCAAACGATGCGCTTAAGCAGCTTGACCTAGAGGTAAAGGAAGCGCGCTATCCTCGCCGCCGTAATTGGCTGAAGCGAAGCATTACTACTGTGGCTGTTGCGATTATTGCAGCGATTGTGGGTGCTGCTGTGTGGTATGGCATACAGCTCACTCCGCCAGACAGTAAGAATACTGATCGTGTGGCAATTCAGATTGAGCCGGGCAGTACACCGAGCATCATCGCAAACCAGTTGAAACAGAATAATGTCATTCGCAGCGAGCTTGTATTTTTGATTAATACACGAATTCAAGGTGTGCAGGGGAAACTTCAGGCTGGAACGTATAGGATTTCGCCTTCCGAGTCACTCTTTTCTGTGACTGAGCATCTTGTAAAAGGTATGGCAGATACGTTTGATGTGACATTCCTTCCTGGTGCTACAATTGCGGAGAATAAGAAGGCACTTATGGGGGCCGGATATAGTAGGCAAGAGGTGGATGAGGCGTTTGCGGCTACGTATGACTCACCCCTGTTCGAAGGCAAGCCTGAAAGTGCAGACCTAGAGGGCTATATCTACGGTGATACGTACCGGTTTAACACTGGGCTTTCAGCTAAAAAGGTTCTGGAAAAGGTATTCTCTGAATTCTACACTATGATTAGTGAACGTCGCCTTGATAGAGGGTATCAACTAAAGGATATGACGTTGTATCAGGGTATTACACTTGCATCAATTATTCAGCGTGAATCAGGCGGCGGCGATGAGCGACAGATTGCACAGGTATTCCATAAGCGCCTTTCTATTGGGATGCCGCTTGGATCAGACGTGACATATCAGTATATTGCCGATAAAACGGGTGTTCAGCGTGATGTAAATCTTGATTCGCCATATAACACACGCCGCTATCCGGGACTCCCTCCGGGGCCAATTGCAAGCCCTGGGCTTGAGGCGCTGAGGGCAGTGTCACTTCCTGCGGACGGGGAATATCTCTACTTCCTTAGCGGTGATGACGATGTGACGTATTATGCGACGACTCTTGAGGGGCACGAAGCGAACATTCGAAATCACTGCCACAAAAAGTGCCAAATAATCTAGTGTAACAGGGGTAGCTGTGGATAACGCTTACCCTAAGTGATTGACATGAGTAGGTGATATTGGTATTATATGGGGAGCACATTGGTGCTTCTATCTACTAGCGATAGAGGATTTACTGACTGTACGGCACTGTAAAAACAGACATAGTACAAAATAAACAGTATGTTCTCTTATTGCCTGCGAGTGGGATATGGAAGTGGCAATGCGCCTATCTGAACGGTCGCACGGATGCCGAAAGCTTATAAATATTATTAATTAACGGTCGACATGCATCCCTTTTACCACTAATGTGTGTAAAGAAAGACTCAGTACGGTAGACGCCCTCGTGAGAAATCCGAGCGGCAGGAGAACGATAATTCGTAATGATGTTACGAGCGGTAGTGTACGCACTACCCAGGGTGGGGCAGCAGTGGTACGTCCAGCACGTATTGCTTCTAAGCCAACAACAAGGCGGTCCGCTAAGGGTCGCATTAAATCGTCAACTGTTGCTGTATATGCAGGTGTATTTTCACTCCTCGTGGCTGTTATTGCCCTTGGATATCGTGCACCACAGCAAGAAATCGCTGTATCTGCAGCGTCACCAATAACCGATACGACGCAAGGTTCTGGACCGAAACTTGCTATTAATGAAGTCGTCGCTTCCGATGTGGCTGCGTCTGTAGCGCAGACTGCTGCGCTTGCTATTGCACCAAACGTTGCAGAACGTGCAATCTCATCACGCGTTGAGGCTACGTATGCTACAGCAAGTAGTTCTTCTGTTGCGAAGCCAGCGATTGTAGCCGTTACGAACACAGCTAGCCGCCATGTTGAAAAGTACACTGTACTTGATGGCGATACTGTTGATTCTGTGGCCGCGAAGTTTAATATCTCAACTAATACCGTGAAATGGGCTAACGACCTCACTGGCAATAGCCTTGTCGTTGGTGCTGAGCTTGAGATTCTTCCGCGCGACGGTGTCCTTTATACTGTTAAGGATGGTGATACTATTGAGAAGATCGCCGAAAAGTATAAGTCTGAGGCTGCACTCATCACTGCTTACAATGACCTAGAGCTTAATGGTGTCACTGCTGGACTGCGTATCGTCGTTCCTGGTGGTGAACTCCCTGAAGCTGAGCGCCCAGGGTATGTTGCGCCACGACTAGTATCTAACTCCGGTGGCGGCACCGTGAGTGGTTCACTCGGCTACGGCTGGGGCGGACGCGCAGGATCTGTTGGTAACAGGTATGCATTTGGTAACTGTACCTTCTACGCATATGAGCGTCGTGCGGCGCTTGGCCGTCCAGTAGGAAGCTTCTGGGGTAATGCAAAGACTTGGGCTGGATTTGCCCAGGCTCAAGGATATGCAGTGAATCGTACACCTGCTGCGGGTGCAGTACTCGTGGACACACAGGGCTACTACGGACACGTTGCTGTTGTGGAGCGAGTTCTTGCGAACGGAGACGTTGTCATCAGTGAGATGAACAACTACGCGTACGGTGGATTTAACATTGTAAATAACCGTACGCTCACCCCTGGTCAGGCGGCGCTCTACCAGTATGTCCACTAGGATTTAAAGAGACACTTTATCAATCGCCCCTTTGAAAAGAGGGGCGATTATGGTATAATAAGGGTATATGTTTGTAGATACCGCCAAAGTTTTTGTACAGGCTGGACGCGGCGGTGATGGCGCCGTCAGTTTTCGCCATGAAATTTATGTAGATAAGGGTGGCCCAGATGGCGGCGATGGCGGCAGGGGTGGCGATGTTATTTTCGTTGCTATCCACGGTCTTAATACGCTTATTGATTTTCGCTACAAGCCTGAGCTTAAGGCGAAGCCGGGCGCTTCTGGCTCAAAGCGCAAGCGCGCCGGTAAGGCTGGTGAGCACCTCTACGTAAAGGTGCCCGTAGGTACAGTTGTTCGTCGTGGTGATGAGATTATTGCTGATTTCACAGAAGACGGCCAGGAAGAGGTGATTGCAAAGGGTGGCGATGGTGGCTTTGGAAACGCTCACTTTAAGTCTTCTACCCGTCAAGCTCCTCGCGTTGCAGAGCGTGGCGAGCCGGGCGACGAGTATGAGCTAGAGCTTGAATTGAAGCTTCTTGCCGACGTAGGCCTTGTTGGATTCCCTAATGCCGGTAAGTCGACGTTTCTGAGTGTTGTAACAAATGCGCGTCCAGAAATTGCAGACTACGCCTTTACCACTTTGACACCGAACCTCGGTGTTGCTGACGTCGATGATGGTAGTGTGCTTATTGCTGACATCCCTGGTCTTATTGAGGGCGCAAGTGAAGGCAAGGGGCTTGGTGACGCGTTCCTTCGTCACATTGAACGTACTGCTGTTATCCTCCACCTGATTGATGCGTATGCTGACGATGTTGCGGCTGCGTACAAAACTATCCGCAACGAGCTTAAGTCGTACAGCGCTGATCTTGCTGAGCTCCCAGAGGTAGTTGCACTCACAAAGATTGATGGTCTTGATGACGATATTGTTGAGATGCAAAAAGAGACACTTGCCGAAGTTGCAGGTGATACCCCTGTCTTTGCTATTTCGTCTCAGGCACACAAGGGGCTTGTTGATGTCCTCCGTGAGCTTCGTCGCCAGGTTGCAGAAGCCCGAAAGGCTGAGGCTGCGGCGGCTGTTGAGTCCGAGGGTGAGGGTGAAGAAGGCCTTGCGGTTATCTCACTAAACCAAGAAGAGAAGGCTGCGGCATGGAAGATTGCACGCGTTGAGGGTGAAGACGGTAAGGTTATCTTTGTCGTTGAGGGTGAGAAGATTGAGAAATTTGCGCGTAGGACGATGTTTGAATCGTTCGAAGGTGTTAATCGACTCCGTGACATTATGCGCAAGATGGGTATTGGCCATGCACTTATTCGCGAGGGTGCAGAGAATGATTCGCTGATTCGTATTGGTGAGAACGAGTTTACCCTCCTTGAGCAATAGATAGAGCGGCCTGCTTTATGACTAATTCATGATTCACCTGTATAGTAAGAGGTATGAGTCAGACATTTTTCTTCTACGACCTTGAAACCTCCGGGCTTGATCCTCGGCAGGATAGGATTATGCAGTTCGCTGGGCAGCGGACAACGCTAGAACTAGAGCCGGTGGGTGAGCCCTATAATATCCTTGTAAAACTAAACGACGATACACTCCCTAGCCCCGATGCCTTGATGGTGACGGGTATCACCCCACAGTCTACACAGGCGGATGGGTATACTGAGGCCGAGTTCGCCCAGCTCCTCATTGATGAGATTTTCACAGAGGATACAATTACTGTTGGATTTAATAACATCCGTTTTGATGATGAATTTATCCGTGCGCTCTTTTGGCGTACTTTTCGTGACCCGTATGAATGGGCGTGGCGTGATGGTCGAAGCCGGTGGGATATGCTTGATGTAGTGCGTATGACGCGCGCCTTACGGCCGGATGGTATTGAATGGCCAGTTGTAGACGGAAAGGCAACGAACCGCCTTGAGCTACTCACAAAGATAAATGGTATTGACCACTTCAAGGCGCATGATGCGCTGAGTGATGTTGAGGCACTTATTGCGGTGACGAAGCTGATAAAAGAAAAACAGCCACAGCTCTACGAGCACCTTTTGAGCTACAGGGATAAGAAGAAGGTTGCGGAGCTTGTGAATCTTGAGAACAAGCGTCCTTTTGTGTATGTCAGCGGCCGTTATGACGCAGACTACCATAAGGCAACGGTAGCATTTCCCCTTACTTCAGGGAGAAATGCAAATGTAGTTGTCTATGACCTTCGATACGACCCTACCCCCTTCCTACAGATGAGTCCTGGTGAGCTTGCGAAGAAATTATTTGCAACCTGGGAGGAGCGTCAGGCCGAGGGATTCCAAAAGCTTCCCGTAAAGGAACTCCAGTACAATCGCACGCCGGCCGTGGCGCCACTTGGTGTCCTAGAGAAAGAAGGTGGCTGGGAGCGCCTGCAGATTGATGCGCAGACGATTGAGAAGCACAAATCTGCACTGCTCTCAACGCCGGCGTTTGCAGAGAATGTACGGAGTATATTTGAGGGCCGTCCTGAATTTGCCAAGCAGACAGATCCAGAAGCGCGTCTGTATGACGGATTTCTTCCAGATCTTGATAGGGTGCGTGTAGAGGCTGTCCGTAATGCAGATGAGCGTACGCTTGCTGATTTTCATCCTGAGTTTACAGACGAGCGCCTCTCTGATCTTCTTTTGCACTACAAGGCACGTAACTACCCAAGATCTCTTGCTGAGGATGAGGTAGCGCGCTGGGATTCGTGGCGTTCGCAGCGTATTTCACGGCAGCTTCCTGGCTTTACGAAGCGTCTTCATGCGCTTGCCGCACAGGATCTTGATGAGTCAAAGCAGTTTATACTTCAAGAGATGCAGCTGTGGGCAGAGAGTATTGTTGAAATAGACGTGTAGGCGCGTTTAGCGGGCTGCCGTATTGAGGTTTGGGCGCTTGATTGAGCCGGCAACGCGTGCACCAATAAAGCCAGCGACAAGTGCGTAGAGCATGAGCATGAGGCTCGCACTCAGGGTGATACTTGTACCTGGAATTGTTCCGGTAAGGAGGAACGTGACAAGTGCCTGCCCGGCATTAAACGTATCAAGGATAAGAATGAGGGACGCAATAATAAGTGCTATACTGATTCTCTTTTTCATGCGTCTCCTTTAGTATCTCCTGTTGGTGTACCTGAATATAGCGGTATAGAGGTGGATTTGCAAGCATGAGCTGGATGTGTTCTTGTATGAAATACTGGAAAAAAGTACGAAAATCTCGTATAATTAGTATGATATGGCTGAGGTGATTAGAGTAACAGGTGCTCGCGAGCATAACCTGAAGAATATTAATGTAGAGATTCCACGCGATAAACTCGTGGTTATTACTGGTCTCAGTGGTTCTGGTAAATCAAGTCTGGCGTTTGATACTATCTACGCCGAAGGGCAACGCCGCTACGTTGAGAGCCTCTCTAGTTATGCGCGTCAATTCTTGGGGCTTATGGAAAAGCCAGATGTTGATCAGATTGATGGGTTGAGCCCTGCAATTAGTATTGACCAGAAGTCTACGAGTCGCAACCCACGCTCTACCGTCGCAACAGTGACGGAAATCTATGACTACCTCCGCCTTCTTTACGCGCGTATTGGCGTGCCGCACTGTCCAGTGTGTGGCAAGACAGTCCAGCGCCGGACCCCACAGGATATTGTTGATGAGGTTATGAAGTTTGACGAAGGTGCGCGCCTCTTTCTTCTTGCGCCAATTGCAAAGCAGAAGAAGGGTGAGTTTGCACACGTACCTGAACGCTACACGCGTCTTGGGTATGCACGTGCCCGTGTAGATGGCGTTGTGTATGCACTTGATGAGTTCCCAGAGCTTGATAAGAACTACAAGCATGATATTGAGATTGTGGTTGACCGTGTGGTGCTTTCTGCTGATGTGCAGGGGCGTGTGGCGCAGTCTGTGGAGCAGGCGCTTGAGATAGCGGATGGTGTGATTGAAGTACTTAACGTTGATACAGAAGCGTCATTTATCTTGAGTCAACGCTACGCCTGTGTAGATCACCCGCAGGAGGAGATTCCTGAGCTTGAGCCGCGCCTCTTTAGCTTTAATGCCCCGCAAGGTGCATGCCCTGTCTGTACAGGGCTTGGCAGTAGGCTTGAGGTTGACCCTGAGCTTGTATTTAATCCAAATCTTACTATTGCGGAGGGTGCTATTCGCCCGTATAACCGCACAAATAGCGATGCATGGTATATGAAGCGCCTCCAAGCGGTGGCTGATGCACATGGCTTTAATCTCCGCGTTCCGGTGAAGGAGCTCAGCGAAGAAGCTATTAAGAAGGTGTTGTACGGAACGGGTACTCAGAAATATTCCATTGATCTTGGTGGTGGCCGTTCGTACGAGGCTGTCTACGAGGGTGTGATTCCTAATCTTGAGCGCCGATTCAAAGAGACAGACAGTGACTTTATTCGCAAGGATATTGAGCGATTTATGCGCGAGCGTTCGTGTCACGCCTGTAATGGTGCGCGCCTGAAGCCAGTTGTATTAGCGGTAACAGTGCATGGCCTGAGTATCATTGACGTGATTAGTCTTGGTGTTGAAGATGCACTCGATCTTTTCTCTACAAAGCTCAAGCTCACTGACCAGGAGATGGTGATTGCAACGCAAATCTTCAAAGAAATTAAGTCACGACTTGGATTTATGAACGATGTTGGACTTGGCTATCTTGAGCTTGCTCGAGCTGCAAATACTCTTTCTGGTGGTGAGGCGCAACGTATTCGCCTTGCAACACAGATTGGCTCTGGGCTTCAGGGTGTACTATACGTTCTTGATGAACCATCTATTGGCCTTCACCAGCGTGATAATGACCGCCTGATTGCAACGCTCAAGCACCTTCGTGATCTTGGAAACACTGTTCTTGTTGTTGAGCATGATGAAGACACAATCCGTGCAGCTGACTACCTGCTCGATATCGGCCCAGGTGCGGGTGTAAATGGTGGACATGTGGTTGCGCAGGGTATTCCTGAGGATGTAGCCCAGAACCCAGACAGTATCACGGGGCGTTATTTGAGTGGTGCGGAGAAGATTGACGTACCAAAGAAGCGTCGGGCTGTGCAAAAAGACCGCAAGCTGACTATTGTGGGTGCACGTGAGAATAATCTTCGTAAGATTGATGTTGCTATTCCGCTTGGTGTTATGACTGTAGTGAGTGGTGTGAGCGGAAGCGGAAAGTCGACGCTTGTAAACAGTATCCTTGCGAAGGAGCTTTCTGCGCGTCTTCATAGGGCGCATGCTGTTCCTGGTGCACACGATAGTATCGAGGGACTTGGTCAGCTCGATAAGGCTATTGTTATTGATCAGTCGGCTATTGGCCGTACGCCGCGCTCTAACCCTGCTACGTATACCGGTGTCTTTACAGCTATTCGTGAACTTTTTGCGGGAACCCCCGAAGCGAATATCCGTGGCTACAAGGCAGGGCGCTTTAGCTTCAACGTAAAGGGTGGACGTTGTGAAAACTGTCAGGGTGACGGTGTCATTAAGATTGAGATGCACTTCCTTCCTGATGTGTATGTGACCTGTGACGTCTGTAAGGGCAAGCGCTATAACCGTGAGGCACTCGAGATTAAATATAAGGATGCAACTATTAGCGATGTACTTGATATGACGGTTGAACAGGCAGCGGGGTTCTTTGAGAATATCCCTGCAATCCACCGTAAACTTGCAACGCTTGTTGAGGTGGGTCTTGGGTATATTCGTCTTGGTCAGCCAGCAACCACATTTAGTGGTGGTGAGGCGCAGCGCATTAAGCTTGCTTCAGAGCTTTCGCGCCGTAATACAGGTAAGACTATGTACATCCTGGACGAGCCTACTACAGGCCTTCATAGTGCGGATGTAAAGCGTCTTCTCACTATCCTTCAGCGCCTCGTTGAGGGTGGCAATAGTATGGTGATCATTGAGCATAATCTTGACGTCATTAAGACAGCCGATCATATTATTGATATGGGACCTGAGGGTGGCCTAGGCGGTGGTATTGTGGTCGCAGAAGGGACCCCCGAGGAGATTGTGAAGTCTGAGGCGTCCTTTACTGGAAGATACCTGAAGCCGCTTCTGTAGTGGTATAAAAAAGAGGTCGCGTGTGCTGACCTCTTTTTTCTTTCTCTTTTATTTCTTGCGCTTAAAAATAATAGCGAGTTGCTTTTTAGAAGCCGCCCAAATAGCCTGGCGATTCTTCTTGTCTTTTAGGATTTCAATAGCTGGCGGAAGAATTGATACGAAGACAATAAGCGCAACAATTGGGAGAATGACTGAGTCAATATCTACACCCGCAGCAATGATTGCCTTACCTGCGAAGTAACCAAGGTAGGTGATACCGAATGTCCAGAGGAATCCACCGAAGATATTAAAGGTAAGAAATTTCCTATACTCCATCTTCCCAACTCCAGCGACGATTGGTGCAAAAGTACGTACGATTGGTACGAAGCGCGCCATAATAATAGTTTTACCACCGTGTTTTTCGTAGAAGCCTTGTGCGTGCTGGACGTGCGACTGCTTAAAAATCTTTGCATCGGGCTTTTTGAAGATGCTTGGGCCTGCTTTTCTTCCAAACCAATATCCTACCGTGTCACCAAGTACAGCGGCAACGAAGAGTAGGACTATGAAGAGATGAATGCTGATTGGAAGGTTTCCTGGAAGGATTCCGGCTGCAAAGAGCGCTCCTGCAGTAAAGAGGAGGCTGTCGCCTGGAAGGAAGAAGCCGATGAGAAGGCCTGATTCTGCAAAGATGACAATAAGAATAGCGATGAGCCCGAGGTTAATAATAATATCGACTAGGTCAAATCCAGGGATAGCACCAAGTATGGGCAGAGTGTTAAAAAGTGTATCAATCATATATATATTGTACTACGAAGCAGGGCTATGAAGAATGCGTAAAGGTGACTTCAGCGTTTTATCAGAATGGATAGGTATACTGAGGGGTACAATATCAAATTTCCGTAAAGGTATCCAACGCATAGGAGGAGAGACATGGGAGATAAGATTAACGTAACACTTCAAAAGCGTGAGCTACAGGGTAAAAAGGTAGCGCGACTTCGTAAGGAAGGGATTGTACCTGGGATTGTCTACGGGCATGGGCTTGAGCCGGTGCTTGTGCAAGCAGAGTATGGTGCACTTGAAAAAGTAGTGCGCGAGGCAGGGAAGCACAGCCCTGTGCATGTTACTATCGATAGTAAGAAGAGGATCACTCTTATTAAAGACATTGACCGCAATCCGGTGAAGATGCGTATCCGCCATGTGGCATTTCATGCGGTAAAGGCGAACGAGGTTGTGCATGCCGAAGTCCCTATTCGTCTTGCTGGCGAGGGTGAAAGTGAGGCTGAAAAGGCAGGCCTTATCGTCCTTCAGGCAATTGAGGCGATTGAAATTAAGGCAAAGCCCGCTGACCTTCCAGAGGTGCTTGAGGTTTCAATTACTGAACTTACGACACCTGAAGATAAGATACTCCTAAGTGACATTGTACTGCCAGCTGGGGTAGAGTTTGCTGATGTTGAGCAGGATCTTGAGCTTGTGATTGCGAACGTCTATGAACCGGCGGCACTTGAGGCTGCTAATGACGCAGCTGCCGGGGATGCGCCAAGCGATGATCCATCTCAGGTTGAAGCAGAGCAGGGCGGCGATACGCCACAGGATACTCAGGCTGAGGAGAAGCGTCCGGGAGGTAAGCTTCAGGACGAGCCGAAGCAGTCGAACGTCGACGCAGGTAAGTAGTCTGTTTAAAATAAAAAGAGTCCCTACTGAGGGGCTCTTTTTATTCTTCTATGAATCCACCAGATTGATGTGACCAAAGCGCTGCGTAGTTCCCGTTTGCAGCCAGGAGTTCATCGTGCGAGCCATCCTCAATGATTGCTCCATCTTTCATGACGATAATCCGATCAAGCTTTGCAATGGTTGAGAGGCGATGAGCAATGACAATACTTGTGCGCTTTTTCATGAGCTTCTCAAGTGCGATCTGGATGAGGTTCTCTGATTCGCTATCAAGTGCTGAGGTTGCTTCGTCAAGGATGAGGATGGGTGCGTCCTTAAGGATTGCACGTGCAATAGCAACACGCTGTCGCTGACCGCCAGAGAGCTTTACGCCACGCTCGCCCACAAGGGTGTCGTAGTCATCCTGCAGGCCTTTGATGAATTCGTGTGCGTGTGCCTGTTTTGCTGCACGTTCGATTTCCTTTTGTGACGCCTTTGGGTTGCCGTAGCTGATATTCTCGGCAATACTTCGGTGGAAGAGGAGAGGCTCCTGAGGGACGTATGCAATTGCGTCATGAAGGGACGCTTGGGTCACCTTTGCGATGTTCGTTCCATCTATAGTGATTGCACCGCTGGTGGGGTCAACAAAACGCAGCAGGAGTTTTGTAAGGGTGGTCTTTCCTGATCCGCTCACGCCCACGATCCCTACTTTTTGTCCTGCAGGTATAGAGAGGGAGAGGTTCGTGAATAGATTCGTATCGCTGTCGCTGTGGTGAAACGAAATATCGTTAATAGTGATCTCGCCTTTTGGACGGGGGAGTCGTTTTGTTGTGGTATCTGTCACTGCAATCGGTTCGTTTAATGTTTCGAGCATCTCCTCTGAGTCACCAGTAATCTGATAGAGACTTCGCATGATACTGCTGATATTCCAGATCTCTTGGATAAGGTTGAAAGTATAGGTGAGTGCAAGGTAAATCACTGCTGCATCAGCAATACCCGCTTGTACGGCCCAGATAGAGAAAGCAAGCACCGAGATACGAATAAGCGCAATGATAGAGGAGTAGGCCATTGAGATGCCAATAATACCGCTGCGTACTGCCTTTTCCTTTTCAATAAGTGTATCAATAGAGGTGTTGAGGCGCTTTTGCTCTTCCTTCTCACGGCTATCGATCTTCACGGCCAGCATGTTTGAGATTGAGTCAGAGAGCTGTGCGGATATTTTTGTGTATGCTTTTGAACGCTCCTTTTGGCGTGGGCGCATGAAGCGAGTTCCGTAGTAAGCGGCAATAGTGAATAGAACAACAAATACTGCAAGGACAATAGAGTACTGCCAGATAAGGAAGGCAATACCAACGATAGTGGCGATGACTGTTGTGACGATATAGAGGAGGTCGAAAACAATCATATTCCAGAACTGCATAAAGGCGCCGCTGAATTTGCTCACGCGTGACACAAGCGAGCCGACGAAGTTGTTGTTATAGAAATCGATGGACTGCTCTGTGAGGCGACTGTATGTTTCTTGGTAGAGCTCTTTTATACCCGCTATTTGCACGCCCCACATACTATAAAGCGCTACCCTGTAGCCGATAACTTGCGTGAGAATCTGAAGGCCGGCATATGCGGCAATCATCCACCAGCTTGATTCAAAGGTGACCGTTCCTGCCTGGATCCCCATGAGGAGTGCAGCGATGATGAGCGGGGTAACGTACCGCTCAAGGACGAGCGTAATAGGCACAACAATGAAGCTTGTTGTGACAAGTTTTGGATAGCGCATGGCACGCTTCCAGTGAAAAATAAGAATATCTTTTGTTGTTATATCTTTTGCCATAGAAAGTCTTATTATAGAGGTGAAAAGGGTTTAAGTCAATCAATAATATGGTATAATAGGGAGTATGCAAAAAATACTTCTCTACTATAAATTCACCCCTCTTTCTGACCCAGAGGCGGTTAAACTATGGCAAAAAGCACTGACTGACGGCCTCAATCTTAAGGGGCGCATTCTTGTAAGCAAGCACGGTATTAACGGTACAGTGGGCGGTGACCTTGATGACCTTAAGGCGTATGTAAAAACAACAAAACAGCATCCAGGCTTTAAGGATATTGTCTTTAAGTGGAGTGACGGCTCACGTGATGACTTTCCGCGTATGAGCGTGAAGAATCGCCGCGAGCTTGTTGGCTTCCAGAATAGTGACACTGAATTTGACGTAAATATGGACGGCGTGATTGGCGGCGGGGAGCACCTTAAGCCAAAGCAGGTGCACGAACTTATTGAGAAGTACGGTGACGATGTTGTCTTCTTTGATGGTCGCAATGAGCATGAGGCAAAGATTGGTAAATTCAAGAATGCTGTTGTGCCAAATACAAATACGTCACGTGACTTTATTGCTGAACTTGAAAGTGACAAGTATGACGACATTAAAGATAAGAAGGTGATTACTTACTGTACTGGTGGCGTACGCTGCGAAGTTATCTCAGCGATGATGAAAAAGCGTGGCTTTAAGGATGTCTACCAGATTGACGGCGGTATTGTGAAGTACGGCGAGGCGTATGGTGACGACGGCTTATGGGAAGGGCATCTCCGTGTCTTTGATGAGCGCATGACAGTAACATTTAGCGATGACGCTCAGACAATTGGTGAGTGTACGCACTGTCAGGGTAAGACGAGTAACTTTGAGAACTGTGCGCACGCAGAGTGTAATGACCTGGTGTTGATTTGTGAAAATTGTAAGCAAAACCCAGACCTTCTTTTCCATACCGCTGCGTGTAAAGAAAAGCACGAAGCAAAGCTTGCTGCCGTAGCGTAATAATCGCTATTCACAAAGAGTGAGGCGAGGCGTATACTAGAGCCACAACATAACTAGGAGTGTGTATGGCAAGAAAAGATGAAAGTCCACTAGTGAAGCGTTTGCTTGGGCTGGCAATTGCTCAAGGTGTACTTGCAATATTATTTGGCGTGTTGGCCCTGTTCCTACCAGGCTTGACCGTCGCGTTACTGTTACTCTTCTTTGGAATCTTCGTATTGGTATGGGGGATTGTCTCGCTCATAATGAGCCTCTCGCGAATTAATAGCCACGGATTTTGGTGGCTTGAGCTGGTGTTTAGCTTGCTCGCGATTGGTCTTGCGGTATATGTACTTCGTAACCCGGTAGACACCGCGGCATTCTTCGTAGTGGTCATCGGTCTGACGTTCTTGGTTCGTGGTCTCATTGACCTCATACAGGGACTCTTCAATAAAGAGACCGAGGGTGATGACCGTACCTTTAGGATTATCGTTGGTGCGCTGGGGCTTGTAGCGGGTATCATTGCGCTGCTCCACCCGGTGAGTGCTGGCGTTGCGATCGTGTGGATCGTTGGGCTCTATGCGGTGCTATACGGCTCGCTCATTATTGCGTTTACCTTTAAGGCGCAAGAGTCACTCAAGTAATAGTGAGATAGATTAAAGCTCGCCGGGCTGTAGGAGCCTGGCGAGTTTTTAATTGCATAACAGAGAGAGTATACTAGTGAGAGTGAATACTGCATTGCAAGAAAAGCTCGAGAACCTTCCGCGCTCACCGGGCGTGTATTTTCATAAGTCAAAAAATGGTGAAATTATTTATGTTGGCAAGGCGGCGATCTTAAAAAATAGGGTACGCCAGTATTTTCAAAGTTCACGCGATATGGACGTGAAAACGAAAGCACTAGTGGATGAGATTTATGATACCGACTGGGTTGAGGTCGAGAGTGAGCTTGATGCACTTTTTCTAGAGTCTGAGATGGTGAAGCGGTATATGCCGCGCTATAACATTCTTCTTCGTGACGATAAATCAGAGACGTTTGTGCGAATTGATATGAAGAGCGAGTGGCCCACTGTTTCATTTACTCGTAACCCGCTTGACGATGGGTCTGAGTATTTTGGTCCATACTATAATGGTTTCGCGGTAAAAAAGGCGCTCCGGTATTTGCGTAAAATATTCCCGTATTACACAAAGGTACCCAAGGAGGGTGCGCGCCCTGACCTCGATGTGCATATTGGCTTGAGTCCTAGGGGTGTTTCTTCGGCAGAGTACAAGGCGGATTTACGCCAGCTCATTCTCTATATAAAAGGTGGGCGTAAGAAGATTATTCAAGATATTGAAGTGAAAATGAAACATGCTGCCAAAGAGCAAGATTTTGAGATGGCGGTCCTTTTTAGAAATCAACTTCGTGATATGCAGGCGCTCCAGCAGAAGATTATGTTTGGTGACAAGGAGTTCTTGGATATAAGTAAGGATAAGGCGCTTGTAGATTTGCGTGATCTTTTAGGCTTAGCGAAAACCCCCGTACGGCTTGAGGGCTATGATATTAGTCACATGAGTGGCCGTAATGTTGTTGCAAGTATGGTGGTGTTTACAAATGGAGCGAGCGACAGGGCGCAGTACCGAAAATTTAAGGTAAGCGAGCGTAATGATGATTACGCAAATATGTATGAAGTACTGAGTCGTAGGTTTAGTGAAAAGAATATTAAATCCTGGGGTATGCCCGACCTCCTGTTTATTGACGGGGGGAAGGGGCAGCTTGAGGCTGCAATTGCGGCACTAGGGGCGAGGAATATAAAAGTTCCTGTTGTGAGCGTTGCAAAGCGTAATGAAGAGATTATTATTCACGAAGAGCAATCTCATGTAGGGATTTGGATGCTCCGCCAATATCTTAACGGGAAGAAGGTAGAATCTGGTGTCTCTGTGAGTAAATCAGGGGTGTACTACGAGGTGAATCTCCATGCTGGGCAGCAGAATGCATCAGGGCACTCAAAGAATTTACGGGGTGTTACTACTGCGCCTGCGCGGTACGCACATCTTACGAAGTTGATTCAGAGGGTGCGCGATGAATCACATAGATTTGCCGTGAGCTACCATACGGTACTTAAGCGTACTGGTCAGACAAAGAGTCAGCTAGAGGATATACCTGGAATAGGGCCGGCCACCCGCAAGAAGCTTTTAAAGACTTTTGGGAGTCTGCGCGGTGTTGAGCGGGCAGACGAGGCCGCTATTGCTACAGTGATTGGTGCTGCAAAAGCACATCTTGTCTGGAGCTATTTAAAACAGCAGACATAAGCGGTATACTGAGAAAATATGAAGCGTGCTTTTACTATTGTTGAACTTGTTGTTGTGATTGTTGTGATTGGCATATTGGTGGCGGTTGGTATTGTTGGATATGGTGCGTGGCAGAAGAATATCCGCAAGGACCAGATTACGAGCGAACTCGTGGCTGCATCAAGCGCAATGCACTCCGCAATGAATTCGGATGGTGACTATCCAGCGTCAATTGCAACCATCCATACAGCTGGGAGCGGGGTGACGCTTACTGGTGGAAAAACTGCGCGCTCTGCATTTTGCATTAGAGCGACCAGTACCGCAGATGTGACGCTGGTATATTCCATAGGTGCACGAGACGATACTCCGAAGGTGGGCGGGTGCCAGAATCCTACGGTACCAAGTACGTTTATATCTCGGGCTGGGTATCTGTGGTTTTTGAAGTGGGTGATGTTTGAGAAGGTGCCGGCTACGAGCGGGCCAGCAATCTATACGTATGATTTTGAATTTCGAACGACGAGTGGGGGTGCATGGGTGAAGGCAGATGTTACGGAGAGTCGTGATGGGTGGTATGTATTTGCGGAAGATAGCCCTCTGGGACGAGCCTATAGGGACAGTTACAGTACGAGTGCTGTTAGGGTGACGGCAATTGGCTCGGACGGACCGTCAACCTCTGTGATATATAACCTTAATCAACTCGTTGAGCTCGACTAATGAAAGAGACTACTAGGGCGGTGCGGGAGTTGCTGGGGGGTGATGCTGTTTGTGTTCTTTCGGCATTCTCGGCCATGCAGCAATCGCGCGATGGTGCTGGTCCCTTCCTTCAGGAGGCGAATTTCTTATGGCTTACAGGGATAGATGAGCCTGGCTGGCGATGTATTATTACACAAGATACGTTTTATCTGGTGGCTCCAGATAGGAGTGACGTCCATAGGGTATTTGACGGCGGATTTTCCAACGACGAAGTGCTTTCTAGGAGTGGTGCAGATGAAGTCATCTCCTCTACCGATGCCGCGGTGTTACTAGATAGGTTGGCGGAGAGTTTTGAAATTGTTTATACACTTACCGATGACCCGCACGCGTCACACTATGACTTTATACTCAACCCTGAACCCGGTGTATTGATGGAAGAGTTGAGGGATATATTTAAAGATGTTCGCGACTGTCGCTTGGAGCTTGCTAAAGTTCGCGCTATAAAAAATCCCGATGAACTGCGTCTTATGAGGGATGCGGTACTGCTCACTTCACGCGCATTTGATGCGGTTAAAGAAAAGGTGGCGAGTGGTAGTTGTACTCAGGAGTACGAAGTTGAAGCCCTCTTTACCTATGAAATGCGTCGCCATGGGGCGCAGGGTCATGCATACGAGCCTATTGTTGCTGGTGGGAAGAATGCGCTGACACTGCACTACTCGAAAAATAATGACCCACTACCAAAGAATGGTCTTGTACTCATGGATATAGGCGCACGCATTGGTGGGTATGCGGCGGATATCACAAGGACATTCGCCATAGGTACGCCGTCTGCGCGCGAAAAGGAAGTGCATGCTGCTGTTGAAGCTGCGCACCGTAAGATTATTAGCCTCATAAAGCCTGGCGTTTCACTGAAGGACTACCAGAACCAGTCGGATGACATTATGAAGCAGGCACTAGAACAGCTTGGGTTGCTCAGTGAGCCATCTGATCTTAGGAAGTATTTTCCGCACGCTATTAGCCACGGGCTTGGCATTGATGTGCACGAGTCGCTTGGCGGGCACTCTACATTCCAGCCTGGAATGGTGCTGACCGTAGAGCCTGGTATATACATTCCAGAAGAAGGAATCGGCGTGAGGATAGAGGATGATATCTTGGTCACGAGCGAGGGCAACGAGAATTTAAGCGCCCATCTATCAACAGGTATGTAAAAAATGAGTATGCTATACTTATAGGGTTATTATGAGGCAGCAATTTCTTATCTTTTTGGTCCGCTGGGCGCTGAATTCGCTTGGGCTTTGGGTTGCTGTGCGCCTTTTGGGGACTGGGTATGACAGTGTGGATGTCACCGCTGGATTCTGGGGGTTCATTTTTGCCGGTCTGATCTTCTCTACAGTAAATAGTCTTCTGAAGCCATTGCTTGTGATTGTGTCTCTTCCGGCCATCCTTTTGACACTCGGCCTCTTTACGATTGTCGTAAATGGTATACTTGTGTATATCTCACTTGCGCTTGCTCCAGGACTCTCTATGTCATTTGGTAATTCAATTATTACAGGAATCCTTCTGAGTTTGGTAAACTATATAGTAGGTGCAGCTGTTGAGATTCGGGCTGAAAATATGAGGAGAAACTATGTCGATTAATGAAATTCTACAATTTGTAATGATTGGATCAGCGGTATTGCTGATTATTGCGATTATCTTGCAGCAACGCGGTGCAACGCTTGGTGCTGGATTTGGTAGCTCTGGTGAGCTTTACACAACACGCCGCGGAGTAGATAAGAGTCTTTTTGAAGCAACGATTGTTCTTGCTGTGATTTTTGTACTCTCTATTCTTGTTGGTCTGTTGATTCCTGCGTAAGTAATATAAGGGGGAGTGGTGGAACAAGATCCAACAAAAGAATCACGACGCTGGCGACGTCTACCGAAGATGAGCTTTAACTCCAAAGACCTTTCGAAGAGAATGAAGAAGGTCGAAGGTGCTACTGTTCGCCATGCCCGTCGTTTTGTCTTGAAGCGCTGGGGTAATTTCCGCGAAGCTCGGCGGCACATTGCTGTGTGGGTGCTTTTAGTGGGGATTCTTGTTGGCGCGGCAGGTGTACAGTTCTGGTGGTATCAGAAAAGCTACACCGTAGATGCGCACACCACTGACGGTACGTATGCAGAGGCAGTTTTAGGTCCAGTAGAGACACTTAACCCTATCTTTGCTGAGTCGAGCGCAGAGGAAGCTGCGAGTAAGCTTCTATTTGCACGCCTCCTTACCTATGATGCAACCGGAGAGATTGGGTTTGACCTTGCAAGTAATATGAAGGTGAGCGAAGACGGGAAAGAGTACGTGCTCCGTATTCGCCCCGATGCGCAGTGGAGCGATGGTGTGTATGTCCGCGCACGTGACGTGGTCTATACAGTAAATCTTATTAAGAATCCTACAACACGATCATCTATCCTGGGGTGGGATGGTGTACTCGTATCATCTGTTGACGACCTTACAGTGAAGTTTACGCTTCCGTCTGCGTATGCTGCGTTCCCTCATGCCATTCAGGCACTCCCTATTCTCCCAGAACACCTTCTTAGGGATATTGAACCAAGCCGGATGCGTGAAAATACATTCAGCACACGCCCTGTAGGAAGCGGGCCTTTTACGCTTCGACTTCTTCAGAGTATTGACGATACTAACGGGAGGAGGATTGTCCACCTGGCACGCAGTCAGAATTATCATGGTGGTAGTGCTCGTCTGAGTCGAGTGCAACTTCATACGTATAAGGACACTGAGTCTATCCAGCGTGCACTAGCGCTCTCAGAGATAAATGCAGCGAATGACCTCTCTGTCATGACCGCTAAGGACGTGACCAGTAAGCGATATAGTCTTAGTACGGTACCGATTAAGAGTGGTGTTTATTCGCTATTTAATACTTCATCTGAGATGCTCAAGGATGCGGATATCCGCCGTGCACTACAGGCTGGAACTGATACGACCGCTGTGCGCGAGTCTATCGCCGACGGCATTCCGCCGCTCCACCTTCCTTTTGTGAATAATCAGGTTGGTGCTGAAATGCCCGAGCCACCCGTGTACAGTAAGCAGACTGCTGAGAAAATCCTAGACGATGCGGGTTGGGCGAGGGGTAGTGACGGTGTGCGCGTTAAGGACGGAGTTCGCCTTGAGCTGTCTGTTGTGACGATGAAGAATCCTGACTTTGAACAGGCGTTGAAAATCGTCTCAAAACAGTGGCAGGACCTAGGGATTGCAGTGAAGACGGAAATTGTTGATCCGACTGATGTAACGCAGAATGTAAGTCAGAATATCCTCCAACCACGTCAGTATGACGTACTTATTTACCAGCTTTCTATTGGCGCCGACCCAGATGTGTATGCGTATTGGCATAGTTCTGGTGCTGAGGAGGGGTATAATTTCTCGAAGTATAATAATGCAATTAGTGATGACGCCCTTGTGAGTGCACGTACAAGCACAAGCCCTGCGCTCCGTGATGCAAAGTATGTAACGTTTGCGAAGCAATGGCTTAAGGATGCGCCTGCGATAGGCTTGTATCAGGCGACAATGCAGTATGTGCATTCGAGCCATGTTCATGTTGATGCGCCGTCTATGAGTCTCAATACGCCAATTGGTAGGTATAACTCTATTCTTTATTGGTCGGTTGGTGAGCGGCGCGTGTTTGCAACGCCTTAGGGGTGTGACAAAGGTGCTTCGCTCTTCATGACAAACAAAAGAAAAACTCCCTGGAAGGGGAGTTTTAATATTCTTTATGGTGGGCCTGTCCTCCTGCAACACAGAACAATTCGCACCCCTGGTAGCGCACCTTCAAGATACACAGAACCGTGGAGAATTTGCAGAATTATCGCGGAAACAGCCGGGAACTCAAACTCTCGGAAAAATAACTCCAGCGGAAGAAGTCTGCTTCACCGCAGAGTATCTCGCTGGTAAATCGACCAAGCAAATCGCCCGAGAATCTGGGCGTAGCCGTGCGGCCGTGAGTTCAGCAATCAAGCGCTCAGGGGTTACGATTCGCTCTAGCCACTCCTCTACGAAAGAGGATGTTCAAGAGATGGTTGCGCTACGTGCCTCAGGGATGTCACTCGTCAAGATCGCCGACAGGCTCGGGTTCTTGGAGAAAACAATCTGGACGCAGCTCCGCAACGCCGCGGCTCGCTAAGAATCTTGCTCTTCGGCCTCCTGGCGACGCTTTGCTTCCTCTTCCTGGTTGTGTATCGCGAGCAGCAGTAGGGCTTTTGCAAATCCCTCCACATCAAAATCGGGTCTGACAAGAGCCCCTATACGGTGGCTGTGTTTTGGTGGCTTGCCCGGTAAGGGGTTGTGAAGTGGAATCCGCTGAGCTGCAGCCGACCGCTTAAGTAGCTCCGGATCCTTACGCTTAATAGCATTATGGAAGGTCTTGACCGATGGTCTCGGATCTTCTTCTTTGACCTCGATGCCGAAATACTTACAGTTCCCGATATAGAGACGAAGTAACGAGTTCCATGCCCGTCCTGCCTTCTGGGGCAGAGAATCCCCGGGCCCATACTGACTCCTCTCCTGGAGCAGCTCCTCGTCAGAAGACTTCGTGGAGGTCTGGTAGTAGATGTGCAGATCAAACTGCTCCTGCACTTTAAGCTTCTGGAATATAGGCCTCAGTAATGGAGGCTCCCAGAGCGAGGCGAGGATGTGATGACGCTTCAGGTAGGGGTTAGGGCTCAAGACGATCACGAGACAGCCTGATTACCATCGTGAGGCGAGACCAAGAAAGCTCGTACTTTTCTTCTTGTCACCCAGGCATAAAAAATACGTATAGAAGGCGCAGCGCTCTACCTCACGAGGCATCGCACTGCGATACCTAAGTTTCGGTTCACAGATGCAGCAGGGCTAACTACGCCGTTAGCGCCAAAAGTGTGTTCATGGGAAAACTGGAGGTTGGAGTCGCTAGCAGAAGAGCTCCAGAGTCTGCCATATGCACCTTGCTGCCCGTACCCCATATAGTAATTGCCGGATAGCGCCCCCTTGAAGGGTCCGCCATTTTGCCATTTGTCCGCAGCGGGGCTTAGAGAGGCATACCCATTGGTACCTCCGAATGAGGTGTTCAGTTGCGAGTAGTCACCGTCATTGCCACCTGTAGGTAGGCGCCAGTTTGCTGGGCAGATAGATGAAGTCGCGTTACCGCTTCCTGCAGGGTTAGTTAGACGTGACGCCCCGGCTGTCGCCGCAGGCCAGTTGTATAGGTATCCGTAGCCGAGGGAACTCCCGCCAATCGGACCGTAGACTGCTGGTGCGTCATAGTCACTACTACCAGAATACTTAACCGTGGGTAGGGTAAACGCTTGACTCACGTCACTATCTGATGGCATGAGTGTGATGTCGCTGCTCGTAGAACCGAGCTTAAGATTAGTAAGCATCCAGCACTTGCCATCTGTAAGCTTCGCGATTTCATAGGCTTGAACGCTACCCCCGCGGTTATCTACAAGTGTGACGATCGACTCAGGATTAATTCCTGTAAATGTAGAGATGTAAGAGCACGATTTTGATGTGAAAGTCTGCATTGAACGGGCCGGGCAATTTCCCTCACTAATATTGCCATTCTCGTTGACGTGAAACACTTTGCTATTAACGTCACCAAACACGCAGAAGCTGTCCCCGCCTGCAGCGTACCCAAGGTGCCCGCCCAAGAACTGAGGCTTTATGCCCGGAAATCCTCCCCCATCAGTAATACTGTCGGTATTGAGCCGGGAGGCTGACGTCTTGAGGTCAGCCTTGAGAGCAGCCTCATTGGCATTAGCTGTAATACCGTTGTAGGCGACGACAGTGATGGCAGCCAGAATGGCGATGATGACCACGACGATAAGAAGTTCCACGATGGTGAAGCCTCGCCATTTTCTGCGATTTGACTGCTTAGCGCTTCGGTAAGTATCCCTCATTCATATTGTTCCTGCTTATGTATAAATTCTGGCACTTATTGTGAAGGGCGAGAGGGGTTAAGTCAATAGCGCGGCAGCGGACCAACAATGTGCGTTAGGCGCCAGCGTGTATATACGCGGCAGAGCTACAAAAACAAAAAGAGCCTGCCGTTTCCAGCAGACTCTTTACTAATGTATTTCATTCACTCAATGTCTCCGCCCAAACCTATGGTTTAAGTAAGAGCATGATGGTGCGGCGAAGAGGACTTGAACCTCCACAGGATTGCTCCCACTAGCCCCTCAAGCTAGCGCGTCTACCAATTCCGCCACCGCCGCATATCTTACAGTGTGTTCGGTAGAACTTGTTTATTATAACACCCCCGTATGTAAAAATAAACCCCTTTACCCCTTGCCAGATAGCAAAAGGTACTGTATAATTTTTTATTAGTGTTATACACGTTATAACGACCCGGGCGCTTAGCTCAGTTGGCTAGAGCACCTCGTTTACACCGAGGGGGTCGGGGGTTCGAGCCCCTCAGCGCCCACCACTGCGCTCTTACACGAACTAATGACATCGTAAAAGAGCGTTTCAGAGAGAAAGTCAAGCGAAAACTCACCAGAAATGGTGAGTTTTTTGCTTTCTCGTTCGAGCTGGCCAGCCACAATCCGGATACGTCCGTCTTCGAAGATTGCGAACTCTGGAGTGTAAGTTGCCTCTATCTTCCACTCACCTTCGTGCTCATTATAGAGAACATTGAGGCGCTCAAAGATGAGTTGATTCAGTAGACGACGAATATGCTCTGGGGCGTACTGATATGTCTGACCGATGTTTTCACAGAGTGCGAGTGCATGGGTGATGATGGTGTCAGCGTCAGTTACTGTGGCGATGTGGTTGTTCAGTGTGCGGTCGACTGCAGTGAGTTCTTGGTCGAGTAGTTGCACCATGTAAACTCCTGATTGGGGTTTGTTTTTTTACTTTTAACACTATTCGTCTATGCTTGCACATACTTTACGTTTAGCGCATAACAAGGATGTCCAGAGGTGCTGGATCGAAATCGAGAGGAGGTGCTGTTATGGGATGTCATGACCAACATAGTAACTATAACGCCCTTATACTTAACGAAGAAAAAGGCACCTGGGGTGCTGGCTGGTCGCCGGGGGTGAGATCTATCGAAGCCTTGGACAGGGAGCGTGTACTTGAGAAGATCAGCACTAGCTGGCCGAGTACGTCTGCTGAAGACTGGGATATTTCTCAGTTGGAATCGGGTCGCTGGCAGGCGAGGTGTAAGGTGCTCGTACCTTGATGAATCCGCACGTGCGGGCGGAGAGAGTTCTACGTGAGCCCTCCACCTGCACGTACGGGTTATTTTTTTGATTAAACTCTAAATTATGCTATAATTAATGTAAGTAACCTATCTATTTGGCCCCAAGGGAGGGCATATTTTTATGAAAGACCCAAAATTTATTCGAAATATTGCTATTATTGCACACGTTGACCACGGTAAAACAACAATGGTCGATGGTCTTCTTAAGCAGAGCAATACATTCCGCTCAAACCAAGCTGAGATGGACCAGTCGCTCATTATGGATAGCGGCGACCAAGAGCACGAGCGCGGAATCACTATTACAGCAAAACAAACCTCTGTCTACCACGGTGACTACAAGATTAACGTGATTGACACCCCGGGTCACGCCGACTTCTCTGGTGAGGTTGAGCGTACGCTTAATATGGCCGATGGTGTACTCCTCATCGTGGACTCGCAGGAAGGCCCAATGCCACAGACGAAGTTTGTGCTTTCTAAGGCGCTTGAGCTTGGTCTTAAGCCGGTTGTTGTGGTGAATAAGATTGATAAGCCATCACGCCGCATCAGCGAAGTGGAGGATGAAGTTTCAGAGCTCTTCCTTGAGCTTGCAATTGACGATAGTCAGCTTCATTACCCAATCTACTATGCAATTGGTCGTGAAGGTAAGGCATGGGCTGAGCTTCCTGATAATACATCGGAGCACGCTGACCTCACTCCTATTTTTGATGCAATTATTAACGATATCCCTGCGCCAACCGTTGAGCTTGAAAAGCCATTCCAGATGCTTGTCACCTCTCTTTACCATGACTCTTTCCTTGGTAAGTATGCAATCGGCCGTATTACTCGTGGTGTTGCAAAGAAGAATCAGCAGCTTGTACTCATGAAGCGTGATGGCGAAGTGATGAGCGTAAAGATCGATAAGCTATTTGGCTACCGTGGACTCAATCGTGAAGAGATTGACGAAGCAGGTGCTGGTGATATCGTTGCGATTACTGGTATTGCTGATGCACATATTGGCGAAACACTTGCCGATAAAGATACTCCAGAGGCACTTCCTGTACTTGATATTGAAGCGCCGACAATTAGCATGTACCTTGGTCCAAACACAAGCCCGCTCAAGGGTAAGGAGGCAAAGTACAATACAAGCCGTCAGATTGGTGACCGCCTCAAGCAGGAGCTTGAGACAAACGTTTCACTTCGTGTTGAGGAAGAAGGAATTGGTTTCATCGTATCTGGTCGTGGTGAGCTTCACCTTTCCGTTCTTATTGAGACACTCCGCCGTGAAGACTTTGAATTTGAAGTTGGCCGCCCACAGGTGGTAACAATTGAAGAAGATGGTGTGGTGAAAGAGCCTGTTGAAGAGCTTCTGATTGAAGTTTCAGCAGAGTTCCTTGGTGCGGTGAGCCAAGAGCTTGGTGCGCGCCGCGCAACTACCGTAAAGCAAGAGCAGACAAGTAGCGGCACAACACGCGTTACCTATATTATTCCTACACGTGCAGTAATCGGTCTTCGTAATGTTCTTCTGACTGCAACAAAGGGTACGGTTATTATGAATAGCCTTCCACATGGCTACCAGCCGCTTGGTGCAAAGCTCCAGCAGCTCCGCAATGGTGCACTTGTAGCGCATGAGGCTGGCCAGACAACTGCGTACGCACTTGATACTGCAGCGGCACGTGGTGAGCTCTTTGTAGGGCCGGGAACCACTGTATATCAGGGAATGATCGTTGGTCTCTATAACCGTTCTGGTGATCTTGATATCAACGTTTGTAGGGGTAAGCAACTTACGAATATGCGTACCTCATCAAGCGATGGAACAATTCAACTTACGCCATTTACTGACCTGAGTCTCGAGCAGTCAATTGACTTTATTGAAGATGACGAACTCCTAGAAGTAACACCTCAGAGTCTCCGTCTTCGTAAACGCCATCTGAATCCAAACGATCGCAAGCGCGCAAAGAAGTAGATCTTTACGTACACTCCTTGATGGTTTCCATACTCCCTTCTATACTGGAGGGAGATGGGAAAGAAACCTACTGAAGCACTGAAGACGATGCTCGTAAAAGCAGCCGGATTGCTCCTTAAGAATGATAAGGATGCTGATGAATCGCTTGGTGAGCTCCTTCTTGATGTCCAGAGGGCGAATATTTACGGTGATGGCAAGATATTTGTTGATTTGGTTCCGGCAAAGCGGATCCGCTCTGTAAAGGAGGAGTATGCACTTGCAAAGCAGGACCCACTCTTTGATATTCGTGAATTTGTATCGCGGCATTTTTATGACGCCACTGACGGCGTGTATCAAAAAGAATACACTACCAACCCCAAACACTCACCACTTGAGCACATAGAAGCTCTTTGGGGTGTGCTAGAGCGGCGGAATCGCGTGACTCGGGGTTCGTTGCTACCACTTCCGTATGCGTATGTCGTACCCGGGGGTCGATTTAACGAGCAATTCTATTGGGATACGTACTTTATTATGCTTGGGCTGGCGTCATCGCAGCGATGGGATATGGTTGAGGGTATGGTGAGGAACTTTGCTCACCAGATACGGAAGTATGGGTATATACCCACTGCAAATAGAAGTTACCTTCTGAGTCGCTCGCAGCCGCCATTTTTTTCACACATGGTGGAGCTACTGGCTATAAAGAGAGGAAGGTCGAAAGTGCTTCGTGAATACCTGCCATATCTTGTAGCTGAATATCGCTTTTGGATGCGCGGCACGAATAAACTCCACAAGACAGAGCATAATGCGTACGGTCGCGTGGCGCAAATGCCCGACGAATCGCTTCTGAATAGATATTATGACAATAAGGCAACTCCACGACCCGAATCTCTAAGAGAAGATATGGACGCCGCAGCTGGATCAGGAAGAGAGCGGCAGGACCGTGTCTATCTTCATCTTCGTGCGGCTGCCGAATCTGGCTGGGATTTTAGTTCACGTTGGTTTACGGATGCGGTAGATATCCATACAATTCATACGGCTGATATTATTCCAGTCGATCTTAATAGTCTTCTGTATCATCTTGAGAGTACTATTGCTGATGCATATGAGGCGTCTTTTAATCTTATTAAGTCCCGCCAGTTCAAGAAAAAGGCTGAGGTGAGGGCAGCGACGATACAGAAATATCTATGGGATGATACTCAGGATGTCTATAAGGATTACAATTTCCATAAGGGTGAGTTCACCGGAGCACTGAGTGTAGCCACGCTTTATCCGCTGTATGTAGGCATTGCCTCTCAGGCGCAGGCTGATTCTGTGGCGAACTTGGTTAGAAATGAATTTCTTCGTACTGGCGGTCTTGTTGCAACACTCACAAATACAGGGCAACAGTGGGATGCGCCAAATGGATGGGCGCCACTTCATTGGGTTGCTGTTGAGGGCTTGAGGCGCTATGGCCATGACGCGCTTGCTGATGATATCTCAGGTAGATGGCTTGCGTTGAATGAAAAGGTATATAAACGTACAGGAAAGTTTATAGAGAAGTATAACGTAGAAAATGCAGAGGGGCTTGGAGGTGGCGGCGAGTACCAGCTGCAAGATGGTTTTGGTTGGAGTAACGGCGTATACGCGGCTCTAAAGAATAACTTTAGAATATCTTAGTGCCGTCAAGCTCATCCGGAAGGAAGCCCTTGGTGTGCTTAAAGTCAGCCTCCCATTTATAATCCTTGGCGTAGCCGATATCCTTCATAAGCTTTGTGGGTGCGTTGCGCAGATGAAGTGGCACGGGTGCGTCGGAGTATTGCTTGGCGAGCTGCTGTGCTTTGTGCATTGCGTCTGTAGTGCGGCGTGATTTCTCTGATTTCGCAAGAGCTGTGGCAACATGAAAAAGAATATAACTTGATTCTGGCATGCCAATGCGCTCAACAGCCTGAAAGGCGTTCAATGCTAGTCCAAGAGCGCCGTTTCCGGCAAGGCCAATATCTTCAGAGGCAAAAATAACCATGCGCCGGGCGATGAACTTTGGGTCTTCGCCGGCATCAATCATACGAGCAAGGTAGTAAAGGGTTGCATCGACATTACTCCCGCGCATACTTTTAATAAATGCGGAGATGACGTTATAGTGCATGTCACCTTTTTTGTCATAGCCGGGAAGGCGCTTTTGGGCTGCGGTTTTTACCGTTTCAATAGTGACTTTTTTGCTAATATTTAATGCAAGTTCAAGATTTCCTAGCGCAACGCGTGCATCGCCGCCAGAAAGTTCTGCAATGTAATCAAGCGCTTCTTCTGAAACTCGCTTTGTGGCTTTTTCGGCCTCAATAGCGCGCTGTAGAATGGCAAGCATATCTTCCTTTGCCAGTGGCTCAAGAATAAGAACGCGACTTCTACTGAGGAGTGGGGTAATCACCTCGAAGCTTGGATTTTCAGTGGTTGCACCGATGAGTGTAATGAGTCCAGACTCTACGTGCGGGAGGAAGGCATCTTGCTGTGCTTTATTGAAGCGGTGAATTTCATCAACGAACAGTACCGTGCGGAGTTGAAGGTTCCAGTTCTGGCGCGCGTGCTCAATAACTTTCTCGACATCTTTCTTGCCACTTGTGACGGCTGAGAGCTCTGTAAACTCTGCTTCCACCTCTTTTGCTATCACGCGTGCCAGAGTTGTCTTTCCGCTCCCCGGAGGTCCCCAGAGGATAAGACTAACGGGTTCACGACTTTTTACAATCTGCTGAAGAATCTCATTCTTACCAAGAAGGTGGGATTGACCAATAACCTCCTCAAGTGTTTGAGGGCGCATTCGTTCGGCGAGTGGGATGCGTGCGGTTGTGGACTCCATATGTTTATAGTATACCTCTGTGACGTGGCATATACAAAAGGTGCATAGATATAAAAGAGCTGATATACTAGAGAAAACGAAGGAGGTGTACATGGAAGTATTCATTACGATACTAATAATTATTATTGCAATCTTTATCTTGAGCGGACTTAAGGTGGTAAATCAGTATCAACGAGGGGTTGTGTTGACGCTTGGTAAGTTTACAGGTGTCCGCCAGCCAGGGCTCCGTGTAGTGATTCCAATCTTCCAGCAGATTATTCGTGTAGATGTACGTTCGACGCCTATTGATGTGCCAAAGCAGGAGATTATCACGAAGGATAACGTGACGGCCGGTGTTGATGCAGTTGTATACTTCCGTGTTCTTGATGCACCTAAGGCGGTGCTTGAAACAACAAACTATGTCTATGCAACAAGCCAGTTTGCACAGGCAGCACTCCGTGATATTACGGGTAATTTTGAACTTGACGAACTTCTTTCGAAACGTGAAGAAATCAGTGAAAAGATTAAAGAGATTGTTGATGCGCAGACATCACAGTGGGGTATCGATGTTGAGAACGTGAAGATTCAAAACATTGAACTTCCACAGGACATGAAGCGTGCGATGGCGAAGCAGGCAGAGGCTGAGCGTGAGCGCCGTAGTAACATTATTAATGCGGAAGGTGAGCGTGCTGCCGCAGAGACACTCGCAGAGGCTGCGCGTATTATCTCATCAACTCCTGGTGCACTTAATCTGCGTACGCTGAACACGATTGAGCGTATTAGTACTGAGCCAAGCCAGAAGACAACGATGCTCTTCCCGATTGAGCTTATTGACGCAGTGCGCGACATCGGCACGGGTCTGAACAAGAAATAGCCAATAACGGTGGTACTGGGGTTGAAATACTACCCCAGTTCCAGTACAATAGACGGGTGTACAACTGTGTGGCTCTTTAGCTCAGTTGGTAGAGCAGCGGCCTGAAGAGCCGCGTGTCCCCAGTTCGAGTCTGGGAGGAGCCACCAAAAGTACATACATGCGGGTATAGCTCAGTTGTTAGAGCGCTTCCTTGCCAAGGAAGAGGCCAGGAGTTAGAGTCTCCTTACCCGCACCAAATAAGACTTTCATAAAAAAGACCCCGTATAGGGTCTTTTTTGCTAGCAAGGTCAGTTTTGTTTTAGACCCAAAGACTATATAGTAAGTAAAGACTGACCACTAGCGTCAGAAGAATATAAGGAAAAGAATGGCTAAAAGTACAATACTTATACTATTTGGTGGCGAATCGCCTGAGCACGAAGTGTCGCTGATGAGTGCGAAAAATATCGCCAAGGCGCTCAGCCCTGAGAAATACGATAAAAAGTTTTGTTATATTGACCGTCAAGGAAGGTGGTTGCTTGCCCAGGATGTCGCAGTGCCTGAGCAGTCTGTCACGCTCTTTCCTGTTTTGGGCGAGAAGTGCTTCAGTGCTAATACTGGTGAGCGGATTGCTGTTGATGTTATTTTCCCTGTACTGCACGGACCAAATGGCGAAGACGGCACAGTCCAGGGGCTTGCTCAGCTTATACACCTGCCCATTGTAGGGCCTTCGCTACTTGCGGCTACTGTGAGTATTGATAAAGCACTCACAAAGCAACTTATTGAGGCGAAGGGGGTTCGGACCGCTCCATGGCAACTGTGGGAGACGCACCACCCTCGTCCATCGTTTGAGGATGTGTCGCACAGCCTTGGACCTGTGTTATTTGTGAAGCCAAATAGTGCCGGGTCGTCTGTTGGCGTGACGAAAGTATCAACCGCAGAGGAGTTTGAGGCGGCTCTTGCCATCGCGGCACAGTATGACACGCGGGTGCTCATTGAACAGGCTATAGAAGGGCGTGAGCTCGAGGTGGCTGTTCTGGGGACTTATACGCCAGAGGTTTCGGTTCCTGGTGAAGTCATTGCTGGTCACGAGTTTTATGATTACGAGGATAAGTATTCCGATACATCTCAAGCCTCGACCATTATACCTGCCGAAAGTATTTCCGATGAGGTAGTGGAGCGTATTCGTTTTGATGTGCTTACTGCCTACAAGGCGACGCGTGGAAGTGGCATGGCGCGCGTTGACCTGTTTCTTACAGAGGATGATACGGTGTATATTGGTGAGATTAATGGCATCCCAGGCTTTACGGATATCAGTATGTACCCAAAGCTTTGGGAGTATGACGGCCTAGGTCAGACCGCACTACTCGATCGTCTGGTTGAAGACGCGCTACAATCATAAGCGCTATCTCCAATATCTTGCTATACTAAGCACAAGTATGTCCATCAAAACAATCGCAGATTTAGACCCATGGCTTGAGCCGTATCGTAGTCAACTTGAGGCACAGCGTGCGTATGTCCTTCATAAGTCGCGCGAACTATTGGGGAGTAAGTCTGTAGAAGATTTTTCTCTTGGGCATTTGTACTTTGGTTTGCACAAAGATGGTAGCGAGTGGGTCTTCCGTGAATGGGCGCCAAATGCAGAGAGTATCCACCTTACTACTGAAGCTACGGGCTGGCGAGAAGCTGAAACGCATAAAGCTCAAAAGCGCGACAATGGTGTATGGGAGCTCCGCCTCTCTGGTGATGCGCTAAAGCACCTGGATACGTATAAGCTCTACATACATTGGCCAGGTGGCTCTGGTGAAAGATTGCCATCATATACAACCTATACCCATCAGGATCTAGACACGCACCTTTTTAGCGCAGTGGTATGGAGTCCCGAAGAGCCGTATGTATGGCGCAATAAGACACCGGACTTGAATGAGGCGCCACTTATCTATGAAGCGCATGTAGGTATGGCGGGTGATAGAGAGGCGGTTTCTACGTACGCTCAGTTTGAAGAGGATGTACTGCCGCGTATTAAGGATCTTGGTTACAATACTATTCAGCTCATGGCCATTCAGGAGCATCCATATTATGGAAGCTACGGCTATCATGTATCTAATTTGTTTGCTGCCAGCTCACGATTTGGTACGCCGCACGAACTAAAGCATCTTATTGATACTGCGCACAGTATGGGCCTAAAGGTGATCCTCGACATTATTCACTCGCATGCAGTAAAGAACGAAACCGAAGGGTTGAGTAAGTTTGACGGTACGTATACGCAGTACTTCCACGATGGCGAGCGTGGCATGCACGAGGCGTGGGACTCGCGTGTCTACGACTACGGCAAGCCAGGGGTTGTTCACTTCCTTCTTTCGAACCTTCGTTTCTGGCTTGATGAGTATCATTTTGATGGCTTCCGTTTTGATGGTGTGACAAGCATGCTCTATCATGACCATGGTCTTGGCAAGGCATTTACTAGCTATGATGATTACGTGAGCGGGAATGTTGAACGTGACGCGTTGACGTACCTGACGCTTGCAAATATGCTTGTAGGCGCTATTGCTCCAGATTCTCTGGTTGTTGCTGAGGATACAAGCGCTTTTCCGGGATTGGCCGCACCTATAAAGGTGGGAGGTGTTGGTTTTACGCATCGCTTGAGTATGGGTGTACCAGATTTATGGATCAAGACACTCAAGGAGAAGCGTGACGAGGACTGGGATTTAAACCATCTCTACCACGAGCTGATTGCGCACCGCCCTGAAGAGAAGACGATTAGCTATGCTGAAAGTCACGACCAGGCACTAGTGGGCGACAAGACGCTCATCTTCCGACTTATTGATAAAGACATGTACGACTCAATGCAGATTGGTCAGGAGAATCTCACTGTAGAGCGCGGTATTGCGCTTCACAAGATGATTCGGCTCTTTACGGCCAGTACTCATGCGGGCGGCTACCTCAACTTTATGGGGAATGAATTTGGGCACCCTGAATGGATTGATTTTCCACGCGAAGGAAACGACTGGTCGTATACGTACGCGCGACGGCAGTGGAGCTTGGTAGATAATCCAAAGCTTAAATATGGGTGGCTCAACGCATTTGATAAAGATATGATTAAGGTTATATCTGAACTTCAAGGTCCGGAATACTCATATGTCCATATAGATAATGAAAAGAAAATAGTTTCGTATGTACGGAGTGGTTTGCTTTTTGTCTTTAATTTCTCTCCAAGTGAATCGTATACGGGTGAGTCTATTCCTGCGCCGGTTGGCGAATATACCATCACCCTTTCATCTGACGCATCTTTATATGGTGGGCAGGATAGGGTAGATGATACTCTTCGCTATAGCGCTAAGGATAATTCCGACGGTGAGCAGCGTATCGAGCTATATCTTCCGAGTCGCGTTGCTCTTGTTTTCCGACAGAGCTAATCCTCTAGTGGTACAGCCTGGTTGAGTTGTGTCCTGAATGAACGATTTGTTTGAGAGTAGAAGGTATCCGATGAATAGCGCAGTTGAGCACTTTCAATGCCCGTAGTGAGGTCATCAGCGGCGGCAATGAACGTCTGTGTATATTCTTCCGGTGTCTTTTCTGGCATGGTATGAATGGCGCCGGGGACGTCGTGAATTGAGCATGGCATTGCGTTAGCTCGCGCATAGGTGCATATATTCTGGGAAGACTGTTCGTTATTGACCATGTAATCTCTTCCAGGTTCGGCGGTACCAATATACATAAGTGTAGGGTTTGGCTTTGTCGTTTTATAATTCTCTCTGATGAGCTCAAGATTTGACGCTATATCCGCCTCTGCAATTGCAAGTGCCTGATCAACGAGGAGCCATGTTCCAGGGAACTTGGGGCGCTGGAGGTTCTCTGAGGCAAATAGGGCAGTCTTGCCAAAATCATGGATTCGCTCTACGGGATTACCGCTATCGTATCGGTCGCGCATGAAATACACCTCGCCGGCAAAGCGCACAGCCGTAGAGTACTTAGCTCCTGGTATCGACCCAAGGGTGTCTGCGAACTCAAGCTCTTTGCGCTGGTGAGGGCGAAGGCCATCAATACCGTCTGGTGTCGAGACTGTAGTGATGCTTCGAATGGTGAGGTTAGGGTTATCAGAAAGTTCCGCGGCAGTATCGATACCAATAACACCTCCGGCGCTATAGCCAACAATATCAATAGTATCGATGTTGCGCTCCTCTGCCATGAGTTCTATTTTCTCTGCCAGCCGAGCAGAATTAAGTGGTGCATTTCCGTAGCTTATTGACCATGACTCTCCGTCAATTGTCTGCTTCAGGCCTGGTCCAAAAGTGTCCGCTATTGAATCGGCATCGTACGTGCCGAATCCGTTAAAAAACACAATCGCACTTGAATCGTTCTCAGGGTCAAGTGGCGCTTCGTGAACACTCACGACTGCCTCGGACGAAGCCTGGCGCTCCTGGTTATCTTCTACGTCGATCCAGTAGGCGCTTATTGCAGTTGTGAGGGTGAGGAGGGCGGCTTGCGCTCCAAGGAGTCGGCGCTGCCTGCGTCTTACTTTCTTATCCACATAGTTGAGGGTCTCTGTATCTATGAGCGCTTCGTTTTTGGGATGTGCCGGTGACTCGTGTATGTTTCGGGCGTCAAAAAGCATCTATAGGCACCAGTATACGCCGTTTGGGTCAATTTTGAAAATGAAGGACAGTCTTTATTGATTGAGGGTACTGAATGTAATGGTTGTTGTGCGCTCCTCGCCGCCGCGGAGGTAGGTGATTTTCGCGCTATCCCCTGGACGGTAAAGGCCGATAATACTAGAGAGACTTCCTTGCTTGCCGATGATACTGTCGTCAATTTTGGTGATAATATCACCTGACTTTATACCTGCTTTATCAGCTGGTCCGCCAGCGACGATAGGGTTTGCCTCACGACTTGCGTAGACATATGCACCATTTACGGCTGAGAGGTTGTATTCACGCGCTACTTCTGGCGTGATGCTGAGATAATTCACTCCCATATAGGCGCGGCTCACGGTGCCGTTTTCTAGAACGCCGCGCAGGATCCCCTTGGTTGCATTAATAGGAATGGCGAAACCGATGCCATTTGCGTCCGCTGCAACGGCGGTGTTGATTCCAATGACTTGTCCGGAAAGGTTCACAAGGGGCCCGCCCGAGTTTCCAGGGTTAATGGATGCGTCCGTCTGAATGAGATCGGTGAGTGACTCTGACTGGCCACTTCCGCTACTTGCGACGATTGGCCTTCCTGTTCCAGAGATAATACCGCTCGTAACAGTATTGCTATATTGTCCAAGTGCGTTGCCGATTGCGACAACCTGTTGCCCTATACGCAAGGTTGCGCTATTGCCAATCTCGGCAGCGGTAAAGGTTTCGTCTGATTCAATTTTTAAGAAGGCGACGTCATTAAGCGGGTCACGTCCAATAATGCGGACGGAGCTATATGTCTTTCCGTTGTAGTCAACGACCGATACTGCGCTCGTATCTTCAATGACGTGATTGTTCGTCATGACGTAGCCGTCTTTACTGACGATGATACCTGTTCCTGCGCCCTCGCCCGATGTAGTCCCGTAGAATGAGCGGGTCTGTGTTGTGGTGATAATAGAAACAACACTCGGGCTTACCTTTTCGGCAACATTCGCGATTGAGTTTTCTGTTTCTGTACTACTTGCGTTGCCGTCGTGGCCAGGCTCTTTGAGGAGGCTGCTCTGAGGGGAGTTGACAGAGAGGTTTCGTACCACCACTGCCGCAGTGCCAATAAGGCCAAGTGCAACGAGTGCGCCTGCGATAATGAGACTACTAATCACAAGAGGGCTCTTCGGCCCCTTGGCTTTCTTTTTTTGAACTACCGGTTGCAGTACTGAGCCTTTTGCTTCGGTTTCGATGGGAGTGGGTGTTGGTATGTTTTTTGCTTTAGGCTCGCCATCTAGGGGTGGTTCTTTTTCTGTTTCGTGACTCGTCATGGATGTCTCCGGATTTACGTTTATTTTATCTATTACCTATCCATTAAATACTATAAATATGAAAATAAGCTTAAGGAAAGGTGAGGAGTGGGTATGTTAGTTGTACTGAACTTCTGAGTTTGTTACTGCAGATCCGTCGTCCAGGAGTGAGAAGAGCCCCACGTTCCATGTAATTGACGTGATGATTCCAACAACGATGTAGATAGCGAGCATCCCATTTGAGAGTTCATGGCGAGGCGTGCTTTGCTTGAGCGAAGGGTCCTTGCTGGTTGCGATACTTTTTAGGATAAGTGCAATTAAGAAAGATACTGATGAGAGTATAGATAGAGCGGCGACAATCCTAAAGTAGAGTGGTTCGAGGAGTGGCGTAATTGCGAGCACCCACGGGATAAGGGTGATAAGGGTGACTATGATGAATCCTGTGGCGGTATTTACTGCGATTTGCGTTGTGTGTTCAGCAACCCTTAGGCGAAGGAGTGCTGCGACAATGAAGGCACCTCCTATAGCGAGGAAGTAGAGACCCATCCACTGCCATACCGTTTCTCCTGAGAGAATATTCCACGCACCAAGCGTAGACGTAACGAGACTTGCGAAGATGACAGTAAAGATTGTAGTGGAGATGATTGCCTTGCCGATTTCGTTTTTCGTATCAGCCCAGAGAATAGCCAAGAGGAGAAGGCTGTGCGAGAAGAGGATGAATATAGTAAGAAGGGTCTTTCCTATAATTGCAGTAAACTCACCAACGAGCAGTGCGACGACTGAAGTTACAGCTGCGAGACCAAGACCAGCTACGAGTGTGTAGAGAAATGCAATCTTCAGCCTCCCGAGACGCGAGACATCTTGTTTATCTGATGGATGCTGCGCATTAGCAGGTGGTGTCGGTTTCTTTGTGGTATCCATAATGTCCCCTTATGCTTAATTTAACTATATTGTATCACGAGAAGCGCTCCATCGTCTGGTATAATGAGCCGTGGATGGCGCGTTGGCGGAGCGGTTACGCAGAGGTCTGCAAAACCTTGAAGACGGGTTCGACTCCCGTACGTGCCTCCAACCATGCTTTTATGTATGCTACGCGCGGGTGGTGGAATAGGTAGACACGAGAGACTTAAAATCTCTTGGCCGAAAGGTCGTGCGGGTTCAAGTCCCGCTCTGCGCACCACGATGCTCTTACTTAAACCAACGGTAGAAGAAAGAGCAGTGGGAGAGTTTGAAGAAGTGGCAAAGAGCCTGTCGGAAACGGCAGGCTCTTTGCGTTGGAGCGCATACTCGGCAGCGACGCTCCTGATGCCAGTCTCGGTCAGGAAGACGAACGGTTCGTTGAGGATACCTTCGGCGGAGTGTTCGATGTCGCCCTCGTCGTAGAAGATCTCGATTCGCTCGAATATGGCCTGATTCAACACGCGCCGTAGTTGATGCGACGCTGTTTGGTAGGTGTAGGCCACGTTCTCAGCAATGTCGAGTACTGCGATGAGGCTACGTTCGACTTCTTCGAGATCCCTAGTTCTGGCTTCCAGTGTTCGACTTACCGTGTTGTGCTCCGCCTCGAGTCGCTTCTGTTCGCTTCGAAGTAGCTCCACAGGAACTGCGTCGTTGTAATGCGCCTCAAGGAGCTTCTGCTGTTTTCTTTCGATCTGTTGCTTCTCGAGTTCTAGTCGTCGACGCTCGTCCTCATCGTCTTCGTGCATGACCTTGAGGTGGTCTCGCACCATCGTTTCGATGCTCTGACGCACGCCCGGGTCGAGCGAGATTCGACTGTATAGATTCTGGATTTTCGCTTCGAGTTCGTCGAACTGGATCGATCGGAACTCGCAATCTGTGCGTTTCGCGAGCCTACCCGCGCAGGAGAAGTACTCGTAGATTTCACCCGTGCTGCCTGATCTCGACTTTTGAATGATTAGACGAGATTTGCAATGGCCGCAGTAGACGGTTGATTTCAGGTAGTGCTGGTGCTTTCGAGAGCGTTCACCCTTGAGTTTCCCGTGCAAAATGGTCTGCACCTTCTCGAAGGTCGCTTTGTCAACAAGTGGCTCATGGTTTCCGGGGTACTCCACCCCTTGAAACTCGACGACGCCGATGTAGTACCGGTTGTTGAGAATATTGTCGAGCTGGCGCTTTTGGATCGGTAGTTCACTCATGCGAGGCGTAGGGACCGTTCTCAAGCCGCGTCGGGTGAGTTCCTCGCCCAAGCTCTTCATCGTCCAGTTTCCGGTCGCGTATGCTTCAAAAGCCCAGGTAATCAGTGGGGCACGCTTCTCGTCCACGATGACCGTTCGAGCTTCACGGCCGTGCTCCACTGTCCGCACATTGAGATACCCGATGGGTGCTCGCCCGGGTGTTCCGCCATTGCGCACCTTCTCAGTCATCCCTTTGATGACCTCATTTGAGAGGTTCTTCGAGTAGAACTCTGCAATCGAGGACATGATGCCGTGGAGCAAGAGGCCACCCGGTGTCTGGTCGATGTTTTCACTTGTAGAGATCAGGCGAATTCCGAGGCTGTCCAGTTGCTTATTGATCTCGACATCATCTGCGCGGTTGCGGGCAAGGCGGTCGAGTTTGTGGACGATCACATAGTCGATGTCATTTTCCTCTTTGAGGTATCTGAGCATCTCTTGGAGCGCGGGGCGATTGGTCGAAGTTCCCGAGACGCCGCGTTCTACAAACTCTTTTGCAACCATCGCGCCGATTGATCGGGCCTTCTTCTTATTAGCATCCCGTTGGGCGGGAATCGAGAAGCCTTCCTCGCGGCCTCCCTTTTCCGCCTGCTCACGCGTTGAAACACGGATGTAGGAGACAGCGCGTTTTGGGGCGAAACTCTGTGTAAGTGACGCGAATGGATCGGCCATCGCGGGCGGAGCAGTGGCTCCTGGGCCGGGGGCGTAGGTAGACATACTCATGTCTCCATTGACGCTTCTTTCTGCAGAAGAGTCCAGTGCATTATTTGGCAGATTCATGCGGTTTTCCACAGACACTCCGGTGTCATTGGGGGTGGGGTTATTTGCCGAAGACATGCACACATCCATCCTGTTCCACGATGTCGAACGCTTCCTCGGCTTCCTCTTTGAGGGCTTCGTAGTCAGGGGTGATGTAGTCAAAAAAGAGGTGTCGGTCGGCGGCGAAGTCTTTGACCTCTTCTTCGCGGTCGTCCAGTTCGCAGAGCGAGGTGAGGGCAGCTTCAAGGGTTGGCCAAGTGCCGACGAATGTGTTGTGGAAATCGTCCATGATGTCGCCGCTCACGGCGTTGACGTTCGGGAGCGCGAGATAGGCGCGGAGGGCGGAGTCCTCGTCAAGCTTCAGGTCGTGCAGCAGTTCGGTGAGTTCTTGAATCGTGTCGCGACCGTAGATCCCTGGCACATGCACGGTCGTGTGCCAGCCTCGCACCTCGACGCTGGTCGGGACGAGGATGTCCTCCAGTGTCACCGGGTGCAGCTCATAGCCTTGGATTGTCTGTGCCTGCGGGTAGTTCGTCCGGATGATGTGGACGCCAAGCCGGTCTATGAGTTCCCGTGCAGCAGGTGACGCGTCGGGGTAGTGGTAGAGCGAGAGGTACTCTTCGCGGAGTTCTTCGTAGTAGCCGGTGCCGGTGCGACCGTAGCCTGCGAGGGCGCTTTCTCGGCCAAGACTCCGACCGAGGACGTGCGCGATGCATCGTCCCGTGCCGTGATCGACGTCTCGGCGGTGCTCGTATGCTGCGGCAAGTCCGTCAGCGATATGGTCACCAAATCGGCCGAGGGCAACGTCAAAGCGCCGCCAGTCGGGGACGACGAGTTCTCGGGCGGGGCGCACCTCAGGAGTCTTGGTGCCCGTGAGTGGAACGTGTTCGGGTGGTGTGTTAGTGAGATGTTCTGTCATTGTGGTCTCCTTTCAAGTGAGAGTTACCTATTTAGTGGGGTGCGGGGTGAACCCGGCGTACAGGCCAGGTTCACCCCGCGAATGGTGTTAGTCCTCGTACTCGACAGCGAGTGGCCTGCGGTCAAAGACGTGGACGCCTGTGGGTGCTGGGATCAGCTCGTATCCTTCAGCGAGGACTTCCCGGAGTCTCGGCTCGTCCCATCGCGGGAAGGCTACGCTGCCGCCTCCTTGATGAAGCGCTTCAAACGTCTGCCGCCAGCCGGAACGTTCAATGAGCTGCTCGGTCGCATCCCTCAGGCTCGTGCCGGTGAAGAGGTAGGAACGCTGGTACATGTCAAACAGGTCACCTGCGAACACCTCCTTCACTTCCGGTGCGAGGAGAAATGCGGCGAACGTTTCGCCGTACTGTTCCAGCCCAGTGGTCAGCGCTGTGAAGCGTCCAGGTTCTTTCGCGAGCATCACCATTGCTTGGGTAGCGGCGGTGAGAGCACGGTCGTACCTGATGTCTTCTGCTGAGAGTTGATGTGTCATAGTTTTTCCCTCCTTTCAGGGCTGATTGATTGACTTCCGGGCGGCGTCCCCGCGCGAGGCGAGGGCGACCGAACACCGGCTTTGGAGGGGTCACAGACGAGGTGGCCCATCACGGATCAGAGCGGTGACCTCGTCCATCGTGATCACCACGAACAGTTCACGTGGCAGGCGCGGCTCGGCATCAATCGCGGCCAGAAGTTTCGCCTTGCGTTCTTCGTGCGGAACGACCCAGACCACTGCCGGGAAGACTCCAGTCTGCTTCTGTTCCAGCCCGCTGCGCCGATATTGCTGGTACTGCCAGGATTTACGAACCACTCGGGCCGGATTCTCCGTGTCCCGGTCGACTTCGACGAAGTAGTGATCTTCGTATTCGTCGCTCGTGACAGTAAGGAATAGGTCTGGTTTCAGCGTCAGTACCTCACCGTGTGCGCCGACGTAGCGACGCCAACAGTCCGGTTCTTGCGCCGCTTCGATCTTGATCGTGTCAAGCGCGGCGGCAGTGTTCGCCGCGCGCAAGTTCACCTCGGTGACCGCAAGGTGATGCTGCAGAAAGGTAGTTGAGATGGAGTGCGGCCGGAGACGTCCCCGCGAGCCGTTCAAGTGGTGCAACCCTCTGGTGGTGAGTGCCCAGATGCTGGTGGACGACCCGCCACGCCACCCTCCAACGCGTCGCTCGAGCCGCGCGACGAGGTCGCGGTCGTGCAGGGCACGAAGATGACGAAGGGTTTGACGAAGTGCGGAACGGTCGCTCTGGTAGTGGTGCCGGGTGAAGGAAGTCAGTTGCTGGGTCGTGCAGAAGCGGTGCCGCTCGAGCAGCTCCAGCAACCGTCGATAGATCGGATAGGTGAGATCGATTCGCTGATTCATGACCAGCCTCCAGCAGCCATCCGCCATCCCTGACCCTTGGGGTCAGTCACCGGCAGCGCCTTTGGGGCAACCCCGCGTTGTGGCGAGAATGTGCTCGTGTTGAGACGGGCGGCACGTCTTGCGACACGTCTTAAACCGGAGAAGATACTCATCGTTTCACCCTCCCGATCGGCGCGTTCGGTTCGGGGTCCTCGGTGTCGGTTTGGTGCCCGACGTCGATGAGCGAAAGAATTTCTGCTTCGGTTTGTTCGGCGGGTATGCCGTAGCGGACGTGTGACGCCGCGTAGACCTCAGTCGCATTGACCAGCGGCGCAGACGGTGGTGTGGTCTTGATCGTGATCCACCCCGTCTGATGACCGTCTTGCATCACGTTGGTGTAGGCGTGATAGGCGGGCAGCAGCATCAGGTCCTGGGCATCCACACCCGGCATATGCTTCGCGCTCTGCGTCGCATCGATGCCGGACATGCCGAAGTAGACCTTGTTCCTCGTGTTGGTTTCGGCGGCCTGGAGCATCGATGGGCTGAGCTGCGCTCGATACTGATGCGCCAACGTAAACGCACCACCGAGTGAGCGGGCTTGGGCGAGCGCGTCAGAGAGGTCGCCGGGGAGACCGGAAATGAAGTCGTGTACCTCGTCGATGAATATCGAGACGATTCGTCGCTCTCCCTGCGGGGTTGACTGGCGTGCCAATAGCTTCGTCCACAGTTGCCCGGTGAGCAGCGTGCCGAGTAGTTTCGCTGCGTCGCTACCGATGAGACCTCGGTTGAGGTTCACGATGACAATGCGTCGCTTAGTGAACAAGTCGCCGATATCGAAACGAGGTTCGGTCTGCCCGAGCACCGCCCGCAGCCCCGGTCGCAGGATGAGCTGGCGCAGCTTATTCAGAACGGGCGCGATTTCGACCGACTGCGCCTCGGGTTTTTTCGCATCGTACTGGCGCCAGAACGCGTCCGTACCCAGCGGATCGTGCTGCCCCGCCAGCACCTTGCGGCGAAAGGCAGGGTCGGTGAGAAGCGGCTGTAACCACAGCAGATTCGCACCGGGCGTGCGCGCCAGCGTGAGAAAGGCAGCCGACAGGACGTCAGCGGTGCGAATGCCCCAGTTCTCTTTGAATAGCGACTCAAAGATGCCGAGCAGGGTGTCGGCGGTAACGGGTGCCTGCGCCAGAGATCCCGCCAACGGGTTGAACCCAACCGGACTCGGCGAAGTAGGGTCGATGACGACGACTTCGTCGCGGCGCTCGGCCGGGATGCGCGCCAGGACGTCGGTGGCAAGATCACCCTTGGGGTCAATCACGAGCACGCTGCGTCCCGCACGAATATCCGCTTCAATGAGGCCGCGCATCAGGGTTGATTTCCCGCTGCCGGTCGGGCCGAGCAGATGCGTGTGGAAGGCAGAGTCCCTAATGGGGATCGCGACGTGCTCGTCGTAGCCGGGGGCGGCAAGTGCCCCGATGATGCGGCCGTCCGTGGTGAGTGTCCGCTTCGGTATCAGCACGCGCGGGTGGCTGTCGCCGAACAGTGGGAGGGGTGGGTCGCCGATCGGCCAGGCGGTGAGTGCGGCGAGTTCGCCGCTGCGGAGTTTCAGTGGCCAGCGCCATGGCACCCTCGCGTCCTCAAGCTGCGTGGGGTGCTCGGCGACGAGTTTGAGCCGGGATTCGCTGGTTTCAAGTCCCCGCAGTGCGCCACGGGCTTGGTTAATAAGGTGGTGGAGCCGTCCCTGTATCGAGCCTGCTGCGCCAATGCGGAGCGTGGCGTGAAAGCCATGCTGCTCGCTTCGCGAGGGTTTCGTGCCGGGCTGTCGTCGCGGCTGAGGGGGTGCGCCGAGCAGAAAATCAACCCAGCCCGGTGCGGCATTCTGTGCCCACTCACGAGGAGCGATGCGTTGGCCGAGCAGGAGCTGCAGCGTGAGTTGCTCGTCGGCGGTGAGCGCAGCGAGTGCACCGAAAAGGCCACGCACGACTGCCTTGATGCTGTCATTCCCGGTAGCGAGCGGACTCCCTGTGAGGTGGAGCTTGGCGGTGAGTCCCATTTCGGCGCGCACCCGTCGCGGCTTCAAGAGGCGAACCGCGAGATGGGTGGTAAGTATCTGCTTGAGATCCGGGAGCCGGGAGCTACGAGTCGCGATAAGCCAGCGTGCACCGTTCGCGTCCGCTCGAACTTCGAGCGCAATCGTGCCTAGCTCTGGTGCGGTGGCGATACGTTCGAGAACGACGGTGGCCGCGTCCGGGGTGAGCGTGTCGGCGAAGTGGAGTTCACGCCACTCCCACGAGTGATCGTGCGACTGCGGTTTTCGCCCTTTGTCGTGAGAATTTTTACTCATGGTTGCCACCCCCTTCGCTCGATTCGTTCCCCTTCTTATGAGCCATCCGGCTCTTTTGGTCAAGGTCGAGCGCGAGGAGCGCGAGTGCCTTGGCATAGGCGTCCAGATCGAACTCCTTCTTCCACACCGGTACGATGCGGTGTCTGCCACCGTCGCGCCGCGTGTACTTGCGTTTCGTTCGCTTCGTCATGATCGTCTCCTTTCGTGTTGAGCGGTGCGGGTTAGTCCCAGTACTGCCGCCTCCGCCACCACCTGGCGGCGGCGAGGGCGGCGGCGAGCAGGCCGATGATGAGGAAGACCCACCAGATCTGCTTCGCGAGTTCCCACGTCACCGTGAGCAGCAGAACGACGGCGAATAGGGACAACGACAGGTGCCAGAGCTTCTTCATCAAAGACTTCGGCTTCCCACTTTCGGATATGTTTGACACCTCTCATCGCCCCATCTCTCCATAGGCCACCGAAGCAACCCCGAGTGTCCCGGCCTTCTCGAACTCGGCATCGGCCGGTATCTCGTATCCCCATTTCTTGAGCGAGATGAGATGCGGATTCTCCGCGTCGATCTCGTTGCCCCAGATATGCCAATGCTTGTTGCTCGGAGCGTCGCGACGAGCGAACAGCTCGAGGAACGGGCCGTCGCCACCAACGAGCGTGGTCACCATCTCGTGAATGGCTTCTGGCTTATGCGAATGCGCTTGCAGTGCATGGAGGCCCCAGTTCGGTTGCGACTTGAAGGCGACTTTCGCCTTCCCGCGAACCCCGAGGAGGAGTAGCTCTCCGGCGTTACGGAAGGTATTGCCGAGCGTGATGCGCGGTTTCGCCCAAAAATAGAACGAGGTGTATTTGTAGCCCCATTCGGCGAGCACCTTGATGCCGAGTGGCACCGTCGCGGTGGTGACCCAGAGGAACATGAATGAGTCCTCCGCCATAATTTCCTTCACTGCTTCGCCCATCCCAAGGATGCGTTTGTCGGTCATGAGTGGGTAATGAGAGCTGGCACCAAGCCGCCCCTTCTGATGCAAGCCCCATGGCGGATCAGCGATAGCGGCAGTAAAGGTTCCGGGCTGTGGGATTCGGCCGTTAGGAAGACTGCACTCGGGGAAAACGATGTGGTGTGATTCGGGGGTGTGTGGCATGGGATGCTCCTTTCGATTGAGCTGATATTTCGGCGCTTCGGAGAGAAAACGAGCGCTGCTTGGAGGCCAGTTATGCGGCATCTTCCTGACGAAGTGAAGATGTGAGCATCTCGCTTGCTTGAGCGGTGAACCCCTTGCCCGATAGGGGGTACCTGTCGGCTTGGTGGCGCTGAAAGCTGCCGTTGTGAAATCGACCACATGAGTCCGAATTGGATAGGGAATCATCGAGACTTCACCCGCTTCGTGACCATGCGAGGAGCCGACGCACCCGGGCGGTTAGCGGTCAGAGAATGCATGAGCGTTGCCGCGAGCAAACCCGGAGGGTCGTCAGAGCCGACCCGCGTAATGGTCGCGTTTCGAGACACTTCCAACCACTGCGGCGGGACAGCGTTCATGACGACGGCGTGTACCTGCCCCGGGAACTTCGCGAGTTCTTCGCGCGGCTGCAGCGGTTGCTGATCCATCAGCTCGAAGTCCGAGAAGATCGTGCACCGCAGTACTTCCGCATCGCTTCGACGGGCGATGTTGTTGGCTGCCATCATCGAGGGAGCCAGAATGCTCGTCCCGATCGCATCTGGCGGCGTCGTAAGTGCCTCGAGTACCAGGCCAAGCCCGCCCCGACTATTGATCGCCGTAGGGGGTAACGCTTCGATACTTGGATAATCGAAGTGGATGACGGCAATCTGGTGGAGGGGGCTTCGTGAGGCGCGGGCGATGGACTTCACCGCGCTGCGAGCTTCGGTGTAGCGGCTCCCGATAGGGTCGTTGCCGTTCAGACCTGAGAGCGACATCGAGTCATCGAAGATCAAGATGTCGAGGGTCTCAACCAGCGGGTCTCGACCAGCTCGTCCCATCTCAATACGAGCAGCAGCGCGACGCTTTGTAGAGCGAGCGGCTTCGCGCAGAACCCCTGAAGGTTGGAGCAGCAAGCTCATTTGCTCGTCCCCTTCCTCTGCGGGGTGCGTCCGACCCGTTCCGGAGCGGAGCCATGCCCAGCATGGGCGGGATTGCGGCGCAGGATGCCCCACTTGAGTGCTTGCATGTGGGTGTGCGCTGCTTGGCCGCGCTGCTGATGTTCGGCGGCGATACTCCGAGCCTGCGTCGATGCCTCCGCGTGCGTCCGCCACGCCGTGTGGCCGCTGAGCTGCAAATGCTTCTTCTGGGTTCGCTCATAGTCGGCATGGGCGTAATCAATTCGGTCGGCGATCTCGTCGGCACCCGCATAGGACACGAGGAACGAGCCACCCGCGATGGCGAGCGCGATCCCGCCAAACACGACGCCGACGATCGGCTCATCAACCACGCCGCGCAGCGTTCCGATGCCGAACGCGATCATCGCGGCGGTTGCCAGCGACACGTAGGTGACGATCTTTGTCACCGGGAATCCCGCATCCTCGCCGAGGAATAGATGACGGAAACGTGCGTCGACCTCGGGCAAGTCCTCGGAGGGCTTTTGTCGCAATAGGCGGCTGCGGTAATCGGAGATCTCGGTGCCGATGAGTCCGGCCGCGATGGTCGCGACCGCTGCGCTGATCGCGAGCAGCAGCGCAATGATGATGAGTTCGCCAAGCCAGATCGCTGCCGCTGAGAATCCGACCAGATCACCGAAGAGGAGTCCAGCCTTCCCGAGCTGGTACCAGATCTTCGCGCCCACTGCGCGGCGTCGGTACGGAGTGAGAATGCGAATGGTAGCAAGGAGGAGTTCGCGTCCTTCGTCCAGAAGTACTCGGCCATGTTCGAGGAGGAATTCCACTTCGTGAGCAGCAAGTGATAGCCCAGCTTCGGTCGTCTCAGACGAACGGGTGGCGACGCTTCCGGCCGCCTCCCAGAGCGGGCGCTGCTCCTCTCCGTACTCGTCGTACTCGCGCTCGACCCAGAACTGAGAATGCTCTTCAGGGCGGGTGATTACATTGCCGGGTTCGGCGGCCGGGAGGATGATGTGTTCGGCCGCTCGTTCATGGTCGCCCGCAATCTGCAAAGGGTTCAGGGTCGTTACTGTCTGCGGCGATTTCAGCTTGCGTGCCATGATCTTCAGCCCTGCCAGTTCGTTGCGACCGTGCACGAAGCGCCGGTGCGCTCACACAGCCGCTCCCAGAACGCCGTCACCCTTTCGATCACGGCGGAGGGTACTTCGGTGCTGCTGCGGCCGACCCCGATGATGCGCAGCGTTACACCGGAGAGATCAGGAACGTTGAGGCTATCCGCAAGAGCCTGAGCGTCATCGGTGCTGGATACCGAGCTGGGATCGACGCTGACGTTTGTGAAGCCATCGGTGAGGATCAAGACCTCGTGAACGGCGTCGGGTCGCTGGGTCTGTGCTTCCTTGATCAGTCGCAGCAACCCAACAACGTCGGTGCTTGAAGCGTGGACTCGGCTGATTGCCCTGTCGTAGTGGCCGCGGATCTCACTGCTGACCTCACCTGCCAACTTTTCTGCCTTGCGACGCTCGGCATTCTCAGTCGGAGCCTCAACCGACAGCGACCCTGAATAGATCGGCACCGTTTGTCCTGACGAAGAACCGAACGCCTCGACCGAGAGCGTGCCGCTACATGCGGCAACGCGATCGACGACGCGATCGATCGCTTCGAGGTTCAGAGCCTTGTTCTGCTCGTTGAGCGCTGACCCGGTTGAGTCGACGTAGATAGACGATGCCAGGGCAGTGGCGGGGCACGATGCTGCCATATTGCGGTCTGTGTCGAGTTGACCACCCGGTGCGCTGCAGGCGGAAAGAGCCGAGAGCGAGAGCAGGACGGCTGTTGCTGCTGCCGCGAACCGACGTAGGGTTGAGGGTGTCATCGTTGATGCCTTTCGTGTTCATTCGCGTGATGGAGAGGTGCTTGAGGTGACAGAGAGGGCTTCGTTAGCGCGAGGCCCTCTCGTCTGGGGTCTGGGGCGGGCTACAGAAGCGACGTTCTGGGCTCGAGGAGCAGCGGCTGCAACTGCGCAAGCTTCGCGGAAAGCTCCTGCGCGAGCTGTGCGGTTGCGGGGTCGCTGGACGGACGCAGGGGCGTGCCGTGCTCGAGCCAGTTCATGAGACTCAGGACGCCCGCCTTCGTCTCGCTCAAGTGGTGACGCGTGAGCCAGGTGTCCGGATCTTGGTGTGCGGTGGGCTTCGCTTCGGTGAGGGATTGAAGAGACATTGCTCGGCTCCATTTCGGTTGGCGTAAGACCTGATTGAAGCAACCGGAGAACCGGATGTTTGCAGATGTCGCAGATGTTGTGAAATGTCGTGAGATGTGGTGACGATGGCGGGGTTGAAAAAAGGAAAAGGCCCGCTGCGAGTTAGTACTCGTAGCGGGCCTGGTGGCTCCAACGATGTGGTGTGTGACGGATGTCACAAGGGAGAACGGGTGCTCTCGTTGGTTAGTCCCTGTGGCGAAGCGATTGCGCACGCAGGTGCTCGAATCGGTGTCGGTCGAGTGCAGGGTGGGATCGATCCAGAGGGCGCTCGAAGAATTCCATCGCGCCCAAGTCGAGCAGCCAGTCGAAGTCATCGAACCTTCCACTGGAGCGGAGGCCCTCGCCTGCTACGGCGAGTTCGTCGATCGTCCAGTCGCCGATGCTTGCTCTGTCGAACAGCACTCCTCGATGTACCTGATCCATGACCGACATGACCATCAGCAGCCACTCTTCGTAGCTGTCGATGAAGAGGAGGCCTCCGACGTACTTACTCTCAGCCGACGTTCGAGACTGCCATTGGTTGAGCCAGTCGAACAGGCAATCTAGAAGACACGTCGGTCGGTACTTCGAGGCCGCCACATGCTGCTCTTCATGAGCGCGGTAGTAGTCGTCATCCTCGCGAAGCACGTTGTTCGATGACATGGTCACGAGCCAGTGGACGAACTCGATCTCTGGAAGAGAGTCGCGTCGCCGATCTGCATTCGAGACCAGTCCTCGCTGGTGCTCGAGGTACTCGGGGGTGTTCTTCTTGGGGTTGTTATCGTGAGCCAAGGTGGACTCCTTTCGAATAGAGGAGCCACCTCTGCTGCGCATTATACCATTAATGAGAATGATTGTCAATAGCGCGCGATGTCGATTCAGTAGGATCGATGCATGGTCAATGCGTTCGCTGGAGAGGGGACGTCCGACTGGCAGCTGTGCGTTCAGGATCTTGCGGATGTGTTGAATGAGCCAGTGCGTCCCTACATGTCAGGTGTTCCTCCGCTCGGTCGGTTTGAGAGGCTTAATCGCTTTGTAGAGGCGTACGTCGCAGCCCAGGTACCCGGTGCAAAGTGGCAGCCTGAGGAGACCCGCCAGGTCTTGGCTCAGCTGCTCCTCGAGGTTGCTGACGATGACTACGGCCAGAGCGCGCTTGTGGTAGCAAAGACCCTGCTCGGCCTGCGAGAGCCCCCTGACTTGGACGCTAAGATCCCGAATCCGCTTTCTGCTTCTTCTCCATTCTTGGACTTGACACTTCGAGAGCTGCACACGCGGCCTTATATGCCTAAGAGAGAATTTCGGAGATCGATTAAAGTCAGACGAGCTTATGTTGCCCCACTGTTCGTGGCAGATTCTGTAGAACCCACGACCTACCGAAATGACAAATCGCATAGTCCGATCTGGTCAGTCGCAGACGGTGTCCTAAAAGCATTGCTCGATTCAGTTGTCGAGGTGGCGAAGAGCCGAGTAGACGGCGCGGGTAAGGTCACCCCTGCGGTCGACCCTTCTGAAGAAGGAATCTCGCCACCGTCGCAGACCGGCAGCCACCAGGTACGAGACGGCGAGGGCGTATGGCACAGAATTGCGTTCGAGAGTGCCGAGGATGAGTCACGATTGCGCGCCTTCGCTCAGGAGCTGATCGAGACGGTGCCACGCGCAATCAAAGAGTGTCGCGAGACGCTTGCCGGGACGCCGCTCCTCGAGGCGCACACCGTTCAAGAGGCGCTGGAGTGCTTCGATCTGTTAACCGAGATCTCTCATTCGCTCGATCGATTTGAGCCAACCATCTTCGAGCGAGACCTCGACGAGCTGAAGCAAGCGACCGACACTCGGCCACGACCGGAGTCCTTGCGTTCACTCCTCTGGGACAGGTCTACTCCAACGGGCGCGTGGGCCTATGTTCGGCCTGGGGTGAAGATCGAGGACTTGGATGCGGCGCTCGCGAAGCTGCAAGCGCAGAAGGCAGCGTGGCGTGACATGGCGCACCCGTTCACACTTCCGCGCATACCCGTTGGTGTGAGTCAGGCTAAGGCGCAGATGCAAGCGGCGCGGAAGGCGCTTGAGCAGTTGGATGAAATGCTCGACAGAACAGGCGAAGAGGGTTTGACCAGACTGCCCTTTGAGGAGGTCACCCAGGGACTGTATCAACTCGCTGCCGGTGGCAAGTGAAAAGCCCCGCGCCAAGATCACGCAGTCGTGAGTCAGGGCGCGGGGTGTGAGCGCTGGGAGGAGTCGCGTTTGCAACTCAGACTCCCGGCGCACCCGGAGTTCAGCGCGAGGCCCTTGCCGGTGCCTTCGTCACCTTCTTGTCGGGGTCGATGCCGCGCCGATGAGGGAATCGAGCGCTGCTTGACGCTCGGCCATCTCGCGATCGTGCTCAGCCTGCATCTTCTGCGCCCGTGCCTTGATCGAGGGATCGTCCTTGCTCTGGGCGACCCAGGCTTCGAGCGCCAGTTCGACCTCAGCGCTCGTGTTGCTGTTCTTGAACTTGGCAAGCGCGACGAGGCTGGCCTTCGTGACTGGACGAATGTGCGCCGTGAGGAGCGCCTTGTCCTCGAACGGCGTTGAGTCGGGGCGCGAGATCCTCGCGGTCGTCGGCTCGGTCGCAGGTGTGGCTTTCTCGTTCATGATGAACTCCTTGACGTGAGCGGCTGGCGAGCGGGTGCTTGTCATGGAAACCGCATGACGCCAACGAGTTCACCGAGCGCATGGTGTGCCGACCGCCCCTAGTTATATCCGGCGGCAGGGCAGCGTCAACCGTCCCGTCGGGAATCTTCTCCATGCCCCGAGCGACCAATCGCGAGCACCGCAGCAGGGAGCTGCCCCAGATTGAGAAGCCTGCCCTGCAACCAAAGAGTGAAAATTGAGTCGTGAAAGCCCTGGAGGTCTCGCGCCTCAAGCGCCGCTGGCGGGAGGTTCTCTCGGGGCAGTGAATCGTAGGCGAGGACATAGTCGCTTACGTTCAGATCGCCGTGTGGCCGCTCATCGATCTGCTTCCAGGCGTGGAACGAAATCTGCATGGTTAGGCTGCGAAGTTCATGCGCCAACCAATGCGACCACTCCTCGATGCTGCGGTCGTTCTCGATGACCAGCGCGAGGAGCGCATCATCGGCACACTCGGGGCAGAACAGCTCGTCCTCATCCTCATCGGCTCCAGCAATGCGTGCCCGCTCGGGCCACTGTTGCAGTAGCCAGTCAAACAGTTGCTGCCAAGTTAGATCGGTGCTGAGGTGCATGGTTCCTCCGGGTTCAGCGAGTAGGGCGAGCCAAGCTTGGCTCGAAGCAGCGCCACAATCCAGTCCCCGCCGAAGGTCTGTGGGAACCCGTGGCGAAAGGCTGTCGTTGTCCGTGGCGCTTCGACAAACCCAGTTCTCCCTCGGCGATCTGGCTGGATAACTGGGCGTGCTTGGGGTTCTATTCGGTGCTGCCGCCCGCGCCTGTCGGACGGCAGAAAGAGAGCCATGTCCGTTTCAGTTCCCGACCCGCCCCTCGATAAGTGCCCGCATTGGTGCGTGGAAGACCACAGCGCGCAGCTCCACCCCAATGACCAACGCCACCTCAGCGCTTCGGTGCTCGTTCAAGTGATTGCCAGACCACGAAGTTCCATGCACCCGGATGCAGTGCCGCACGCCGAGGAACTCGGCATCGTTGTGCACCGGAGCGTCGGCGGGTTCGAGACGTGGCTGGCGATTGCCAGCGAAGCACAGGCCCTCGAGGTGTCACTTGAAAGTGCTCGGCGGCTTGTCCATGCGTTTGCTGAAGTCCTCGAGGCCGTCAGTGGCTATTAATTTCCGGGCTGCAGCTGGGTGAGTAGCTCGATCGGATGTACGCCAAGCTGCTCTGCCAGCCGTTCGACGCTCCGAAGCGAAAGGTTGCGCTCGCCTCGCTCCAGGCTTCCCATGTACGTGCGGTGCACACCCAGCTCGTGCGCGAAGGCCTCCTGGCTCAGCCCCTGCGCTTTCCGGTACGCCTGCAGATTCTTTCCCACGATTATCTGCAGGTCTCCTTCCATACACTCAAGGCTTCCGGCATGCTATTTTTAGGTCTACACACTTATAGGTAGCAGTAGGCGAGGGGTGTCCTCGCTGGAACCCTGCAATCAAGCTTGTTCCCGCACCCCACTGGTGGCGCAATTCCAATTCGAGAAAGTGAAAACGCAGTGCAAGTACGCCCCTCAACCGCTTCCTTCACCGCGCTCACCACGGTTCCGTTGATGCTTCTTGCCCTTTCGGGGTGCAGTGCTGCCACCGCGCCGACCACGCCCGCAGACTTCATCACGGGGAGCTGGGTCTGCGACGAAGTGCATCCGGGTGAGGAGCAGTACAACCGTTCGCTCCAGTTTGACGTGACAGCAGATCACATCGTTTTGACGCAGCAGAACACGAACGACGAGGACAGTGAGTACATCACCGAGTACGACTACACCGTAAGTGGTAGCACGCTCACCACGACGCCGACTGATGGCGGCTCGGGCTGGACAATCGAGCTTCCCGAAGAAGCGCTCTTCGACGACACGAACGTGGTCGAGATCACGGAAGGCTGGACGCAGCTCTTCGAGGTAACCGCCACAGCGGACTCCGCAGAGTGGAGCATGGAACCGGCGGCAGATTTCACCTGCCAGCGCACGGAAGCGGGCGCAGCAGCAACGCAAAAGGCTGAGCCAGAAGACGAGCCAGCGGCCTCGGGCGGCAGCATCGAGGTCGGGGAACCCTACGATCCGAACTCCGCAGATTTCATCCCAGTGCCCGCGTCGGTCGGGGACTATCGCCTCGTCAATCAGGCGCTTATCGAGGAAGAGGGCTTGGTCTGCTCTTCTTCGGATCTCTTCCAAATCGAGCAGTACGGGCGCGGTAGCAAGTCCACTTATCTCTACGCCAACGCTGACGGTGTCGAGGAACTGCGCACTCGCTCGGCGGACTCGAACTGCCGCCAGATCGGAGGGCAGAAGCTTGGCTTCCTTGAGTTCGGCTTCGCCGACTTCGGCAATGAAGAAGGCGCACAAGCGACGATCTACAACGGAAAAGAGCCGAACATCGACGGCACCGACATTCGCTGCGGCGAGGCCGATATGTCCGCCATGTTTGGGAACGCTGGTATCGCGCAGACCTGTGCGCTCGCACGCGGCACTGCCGGAGCAACGGTCTCCGAATCACGCGGCCAAGATGACGGTGACGGCATCGACCGTGACCACCTCGCGGAGCTGCTGACTGCGTGGGCCGGGGCTATTCCGAGGTTGCAAGGCTGATCTCACTTCACGCACCCATATTTCTCACGAAAGGCACCATTCACATGCGTACACGCTCACTTCCAGTCGTCGTAGGAATCGCGGCGTTGGCTGCCCTTGGGCTGGCCGGGTGCAGCTCCAGCGCTCCGGTGGAAGATGCTCCGACTCCCGAGAGCATGGAGCAGGCGGAAATCGCTCCCGAGGAAACAGCAGCACCTGTCGAAGAGCCGGAACTCAGCGTCTGTGACACCTACATCGCTGCCGCGAGCGAAGACGGCACTGTGACGGACGTCGCTGAGGTGAACCCCGCCGATTACCCTGCTCCACTCGGTGTGACCTTCCCGGTTGCGCCGGACTGCGCCGTGCAGCTGAATATCGGTGGTGGCCAGCAGCAAGTGCAGTTCATCTGGGAGCACGGCAATATCGACGCACTCGAGCAGGCCATGCTCGCCGCAGGCTTCGAGAACACTTTCTCGAAAGCCGACCGTACCCAGAACCAGTACACGAGGTCGGATGCCCTGACGTGGCTCTACATGGGCAGCGAAGTGCCCGCGAGTGGCATGAACGACGACACAATCATGTTCCCCTTCCCGGCATAGCCGCCGTTCTATAAGATAGGTCACTCAGTCATGACCGCTGCTCCCACTTTTCAGCAAGCACCCGCACCCGTCCCCGGTAAGACGCTCGGTATCGTCGCCCTGATCGTCGTGTTCTTCTTCTCCCTCGTCGGCCTCATTCTCGGCCTGGTGGCGCAGTCCCAGAGTAAGACCGCAGGGATCGCGAATACACCGGCGAAGGTGGCCGTCATCCTCGGCATCGTCTTCCTTGCGTTGCAGATCGTCGGAGGAATCATCGGAGCGTTGTTCGTGCTGCCGCTGCTTGGTGTGCAGATCGGTTAGCTTCGATCCTGGGCGCTTCTGCCGACTTAAACAGGTGCACCGATCGCGCCGTTCGATTTGCTTCGTACCCTCATGTCCTTGACTTAATCTTGCTCATGCTTCATAGTACGGGTCAGAAATTAAGCAGGAACTCATGAATGATCAGTGGGCATCTTTATGATCGACATCTAAAACGGAAGCACACCCGAGGCTTCACCATCGTCGAACTACTCATCGTTGTCGTCGTCATTGCCATCCTCGCGGCCATCTCACTCGTCGCATATAGCGGAATCACCAGCCAAGCAAGGGACTCGGTCAAGGCGTCAGAAATCGCGCAATGGAAAAAGAAGTCTGAGATCCGCAAGATCGAAAAGAATATCTCTTGCCCCGACAACTACGTTTTCGTCTACGGCAACAGCGCCCTCGGTACTGATGATTTCTGCGTCATGAAATATGAAGCCAAAGATGTCGGCGGGGTGGCAACGAGTCAGGCGAGCGGAACGCCATGGGTAAGTATCAGCCAGACGAGCGCCATTGCCGCTGCAACGGCTTCCGGTGGTCATCTCATCACTGAAGCTGAGTGGATGACGATTGCCGCAGATGTCCTGTCGGTGAAATACAACTGGACTGGGGGTGAGGTTGGCACTGGCTACATCTTCCAGGGTCACGTCAACAACAACCCCGCCAGTGCTCTCGCTGCTTCGACCGATGACAGCGACGGACTGAGCGGCATTACGGGCGGCACCGGCACGACGGTCGGCACGAACAGCCAGCGCACCCTCCTGCTTTCGAGCGGGGACACCATCTGGGACTTCTCGGGCAATGTCTACGAGTGGACGCAACAAGCGATCGGAACGCCAACGCTGACTACTTCCCAGATCGGTGTCTCGGGTGATTCGGCGTTTACATGGCGCGAGTGGAACCTCGGCTCGCTCTCGATGGGAAACCTCCCAGCCAACAGCCGCCCGAGTGCACTTGCGACGACGGCCGGTCTCTCAGACATCCCTAATTGGAATGCATCGAAAGGTATCGGACGTGTTTACGCCAACTACACCGATGCGAGCGCTCGCGCGTTTCTTCGTGGCGGCAGCTGGGGCAATACGTCGGGTGCTGGCGTCCTCGCCCTCAATCTGCTCCACTCGGCCTCGAGCACGGGCACGTACCTCGGGTTTAGGGTTGCCCGGTGATATAGACCCTAAACTTTGGCTCTTGCTGTCTTAGCTCTTATCGGGCGCTGCGGCAGCAGTGCCTTTCTTCTTTCCTCTTTTTCGCATGTCAGATTTCATTATCCAAACCAAGATGCTTGACGTCACGAAGTGGCTCTTCCTGCGTGTCAATACGTTCCCCAAGGCGCAGCGCTTCGTGCTCGGGCAACAGATTGAGGGAAGCGCATTGAACTCACTTCGGCTCATTGTGGAGGCGAATAATGCGCGCACTCCTGCGACGACGCTCACGAAGCTCGACGCGTTAAACGTCGAGCTGGAGGTGCTTCGGTCGCTACTGCGAGTGGCATACGAAGTGAAGTTCCTGAAGGGGAACTCGTTGACATTTATCGTTGCGCAGATCGATGAGGTCGGTCGAATGCGTGGAGGCTGGGCGAAGCGTTACGCCTCAAGATCGAAGAGCGAAAGCTGAGTTCCAATCGGCGATGTGAGACTCCGGCGATATGCCCGTCGAACTGCTCGCACAAATAGGTGATCGTCAAGAAGGCGGCACATACGCGCATTGAGCGCCACACTTGAGGCATGCCCAGCGTGGGCCTGCCACGTCGCAAGGGTCAGCCGCACTGTTTCAGGGTCGATGCGATCTCGCGCGAGACGCGAGAGCTGACGCTTATAGCGCCTCGTGAAGCGTCGGACGCTTGATCTGCGAAGACGCTTGTGGGTGCGGAAGATCGTAAAACCGACAAACCCTACCCCGGCCTTCGCGGGGTAGATGCGCACTTTGCGGGGATTGACTGTCAGCTTGAGTTCTCGATCTAGGAACTCCGTCATTGCCTGCTTCCAGATATGGAGTTGTGCTTTGTCTTCGTGGAAAAACAGGATGTCGTCCATGTACCGCACGTAGCGGCGAATCTTGAGTTTCTGCTTTGCATAGGTGTCTGCTTCATGGAGATAGACGTTGGCGAAAAGTTGACTGGTGAGATTGCCGATTGGGATGCCGCGGCGTCCGCCTGTGAGGTACGGTGAGTCCGGCGCGAAGAGGTGATCGTGCTCAGTGCCGCTGTCGGTCGAGTCCACGATGATCCGAAGCAGTGCCAATACCCGCGCATCGTCGATCTTGCGGGCGAGGAGCCGCATGAGAGTCTCGTGATTGATCGAAGTGTAGTACTTCGAAATATCAATCTGGCAAACGTAGAGGTCGTCGCCACTGGCGCGCAAGAAGTGCTGGACGCGATCAGCAGCGGAATGAATACCTCGCCCGATTCGACACGCTACGAATCACGAATGAAAAAGTTCTCGAACAGCGGTGAAAGCGAAGCGTGAAGCGCATGCTGCACGATCCGATCGCGGTAGGCGGGTGCCTCGATCTCGCGACGCTTTGGTTCGTGAATAACTTTCCGTCGATACGGCAGCGTTTGATACGTGCCCCTGCGAAGCTCCAATTGCAGGCTGATTAGTCGTGATGCGAGGTGACTGTCGAAGCTCGTTGCGACCTGGTTGTTCCGCTTCCTGCGAAGTGCTCGCTGGTGCGCCTCAAAGAGCGCCTCGATCGAGGTGATCTGATCGAAGCTGATTTTCGAGCTGCCCACTACGATTCAAGTATAATTGAGAATGGTTATCGGGTCACGAGCGCTCGCGCGTTTCAACGGGGCGGCAACTGGAGCAATACGTCGAATGCTGGCGTCCTCGCCCTCAATCTGAACAACTCGGCCTCGAACACGAACACGAACATCGGGTTTAGGGTTGCCCGGGATATCGAGAGCTGGCCAGATACTTGTGTGCGTTGCCAGACAAGTCAGTGCCATTGATATCCGGCCTGATGGCCAGTCACGGAACCGAGTTTCGTTGACGAACTACATGAAGTGCTGCACGGTTGAGTCGCGTGCAGCCCGCCGTGAGCATCATGTATCAGTGCCGAGCAGCGCCTCATACACGCGCCGAGGCCATTCACCGAGATCCGACAACCGTTCCTGAACCCACAAATAGTACGTCTGCGTTGCAAGGTTCATGGCCTCCATCGCCTCCTCGGTTACAGCATTCCGATACCGGCTGGGGATGTTGCCTGAGCCGATGTAATAGTCACGCACGACCCCTTCCGTAAGCGGCCGTTCAAGGGTGCGCTCTTGGATCTCGAGCCGAAGCTGCAGCAAGAGGTCGGCGAGATGCTCGACCATCCAATGCGGCCACCGACCAACGGTGTTGTCTTGGCGTGCGGCGAACAGTGCCAAGTCGTGTCGTTGGCACTCCTCGCAGTCCTCGAAATCAGTCTCATAGGGGTGCTCGAGCGGTGCGAGATAGCGGCTGGTATCGACCCATGACTGCATGATCCGGAGGAACATCTCGTCCCAAGATTGAGCAGTCTGAAGCTTCACATTGCCACCTCTCGAAGTGGTGAGATGTTGATCATGCCCTACAACCCGAAGTGATTCAAGACATAGTGCTCAGACTCGAATAATCAGCCCCGCCGCCACCAGTTCTTCAACTGCATTGTGGATGACCTCAGCTGGTTCATATAGCTCCGCGAATGGATTGTGAGGTTCTCCCGCAAACTCGAGAAGGAGCGTAAAGAGTCCTTTCGCGCGGAGCGACAGAGACGGATCCTGCATCACAAGCTGCGCGCGAGCGTCGATCTCCGAAGCCGGGGTATTCGCCGAAACACCGCGCGCCACGATGAGATCCGAATAGGTATACATGCATCCCGAGCGTACCGCCGTAACCTCGCTTCGATACGGTTATCCCCAGGCGGCAGACCGGACGAAGCAGGTAACTATGGACGAGCAAACCCAGAGCACTATCGTGCTCAACGAGCGTCAGATCGAGATCCTCGAATGGATCAAGGACGGCTGTCCCGATGGTGTATTCCCAGCGGATAGCTTTGCCCACCGGGTGAGCGCACGCGCACTGGCTTCACGCGGACTTATCAGAATCTCAGGTCGAGGTGACGCGTGGGAGGCTGCTGTCACGCCACGAGGTGCGGTCTGGCCCGCTGCAACGGAGGAGGACGCAGCGGTGCTCGCCCGCCAGAAGAAAGTCGCGGAGGTCGAAGCCAAGGTTGCTGCCGAAGCCGGAACGAAGCTGCTCCGCGCAACACGAATCCCGGTTGAACAGCGCCGTAGAGTTCCTGTGGTCAAGGAGCCATCGAAAGCTGAACAACGGCAGCGTCTGGTCGATGGACTCACCAAGCGACTCCTGCTGGAGGGTAAGCCGATCACCCTGATGGACGAGAAGTGGCACTATCCAGAACTGGACTGGATGTTGAGAGCCGCAGAGCGATCTCCCGACCGGCCACACGGCAAGGTTCTCTCCATCAAGACAACCAGCTACAACGAAGAAGGGAGCCACGTCCTCAGCTTCGAACCATACTTTCGAGACTTCGTGGAGGTGGTTGAAATCACTGTGCCTGAGCGCGTTGGTAAGTATCATCCGGCTGCCAAGGAGTTCTTAGAGAAGAAGGACTGGCATCCAGTAGGCAAAGAGCTGCGGCCGAGAGCAGCACGAATTCTTCACGCCATTGCCAAGGAAGCAGAACGACGAGGAATCAAGGTGTTGACCTACTCGGAAGCCGAAAAGAAGCGTCGAGGAAATGATCGCGGCTGGCGCGGAGGTTCATGGGTCGTCTTTGAAACCGAGCACCGAGACTATGGTTTTGAAATCTGGGAAGCAAAGGGCCAGCTGAATCTTCGCCAAGGCTCTCCGCCGTCTCTCTACGGAAGCCCAACATTTGGAGATCGGAAGATCGTGCGACTGGAAGATCGCCTCGCCGAGGCCTTTGTACGCTTCGAGATCTGGCGACTGGAGCAGGCCCACCGCGAAGAACAGTGGCGACTTGAAGCCGAGCGAAAGCAGCGCGCATGGGAAGCAGCCATGGCGCAAGCTCGCATCGACTACGTTGAGCATGCGAAGTGGGAGCACTTCAAGGAACTCTCGAACACCAGCGAGAAGATCACGCGACACCGTCAGTTCCTCGAACTGGCTCGCGAGGCTACTCGGAGTCTGCCAGCCGAGAGACAAGATGCCGCCATTGAATACCTCAGCGAAATGGCATCAGTGATCGATTCCCTCGACCCGCTGGCATCGCCGGAACTCGTCTTGCCGAAGCTCAAGAAGCCCAAGGACTCAGATCTGGAGCCGTTCTTGAAGGGCTGGAGCCCGTACGGACCAGACGGTAGACGCTAGTCGGAGTCTTCGGTGAGATGTCTCGGCGCTTGCGGCGGTTTTCGCGTGTACTCAAACCAGCTCTTGCCTGTCTCGCTGTCGGTGCAGAGCGTCAAGTCATCCACCGGGATAGCCTCGATGTAGGGGTCATATCCGCCGTCTGCCTGCTGGCCCCACGCCTGCTTCTGTGCTCGATATGGAGCATCCTTTGGCTTGAGGTACGCCAGCATGTCGTCTGGTGAATTCATGATGAATTGCACAAATCCGTCGATGATCGGAAGAAGTCGGTTGAGGCTCCATGTCGCTGGATAGATGGCAAGCGGCTGTTTCGGATCGAACTGCCGAACGGCCTCAGCCATGTGCGGATTCCTGACTTCGTCCGCAACGATGATCCATGCCTTGCTCGGCTTACTTCTTTCGATTGCCAACGTGGCTCCGTTCCTTGCGTCTGCAGGCTGACTCCTGAGATCATCCGGCAGTACTGACACTTCCTTCTGCTGGTGAACCTATCAAAGCCAGCTCGCGTTGCTCCCGGGGTGGGGAATACGTGGGATGGCATTTCTGCTCTCATCATTGCTTCGATGAGCGAGCACTTTAACAAAATGCCTGTTCATGGGATAATCGTAGGAAGATCGCAGCGTCTGGCTGAAGCGACTCTCGCTCCCCGCTGCGGCGAGTAACTCCCGAATGTCGGCGGTCACCGGTACCGTGATCTTTTGGGTAGAGCTTTAGTAATCGCGCGTCAAGCGCGGAGGAGAACAAAACTATATGGCCAAGCAGGCATCAAAGAAGGTGAAGCCGACGAAGTCGCTGGAGCAGACTCTCTGGGAGGCTGCGGACAAGCTTCGCGGGAACCAAGAGCCGAGTGAGTACAAGCACATCGTGCTTGGCCTCGTTTTCCTTAAGTACATCTCAGACCGCTTCGAGGAGCGACGTACCTCATTGGAGTCCGAGCTTGCCACTGATGGCATCAAGCCGGATCGACTTGCCTCGTTCCTTGAAGATCGCGATGAGTACACCAGCCACAACGTTTTCTGGGTGCCGGAGAAAGCCCGCTGGAGCACCATTCAGGACTCTGCGAAGCATCCACAGATCGGTGAGATCATCGATCACGCTATGGACCTCATCGAGAAGGAGAATCCAACGCTTCGAGGCGTTCTCCCACGTAACTACAGTCGCGACGGTCTCGACAAGCGACGACTCGGAGAACTCGTCGACCTCATCGGCTCCATCGGATTCGGTACCGACAATGACCACGGCGCTGACGATGTACTTGGCCGCGTCTACGAATACTTCCTCGGGCAGTTTGCGGGCAAGGAGACCGGCAAAGATGCCGGAGCGTTCTACACCCCGCGCTCAGTAGTGAAGACGCTCGTTGAGATGCTCGAGCCATACAAGGGTCGGGTCTACGACCCTGCCGCCGGATCAGGCGGTATGTTCGTGCAGTCCGCCGACTTCGTGAAGGCGCATGGGGGCAAGCGAACGGACATTTCCGTCTATGGTCAAGAGTTCACTGACACCACGTGGAAGCTCGCCAAGATGAACCTTGCGCTGCGAGGGATTGAAGCTGACCTCGGCTCACACTCTGCGGATTCCTTCCTCGAGGATCTTCATCCTGACCTGCGTGCAGATTTCGTGATCGCCAACCCACCCTTCAACGTTTCCGACTGGTGGAACGCCAAGCTTGAAGGTGATCCGCGCTGGGAGTACGGCACTCCGCCGCAAGGCAATGCGAACTTCGCATGGGTGCAGCACTTCATTTACCACCTCAGCCCAAAGGGCACTGCAGGTTTTGTGCTCGCCAATGGATCCCTCAGCTCCAAGACCGGTGGTGAAGGGGAAATTCGTCGCAAGCTCGTCGAAGCAGACCTTGTCGACTGCATCGTTGCGATGCCGGACAAGCTTTTCTTTAACACCGGGATTCCTGTTTCGCTTTGGTTCGTATCGAAAGCGCGACATGGCAATGGGCACCGTGAGCGACGAGGTGAAGTGCTCTTTATCGATGCTCGAAAGCTCGGCGACATGGAAACCAGACGCCTGCGTGTTCTCACCGATGAGCACATCGCGAAGATCGCCGACACGTATCACGCTTGGCGTAGCCACGAAGGTGGTTACGAGGACGTGCCCGGGTTTGCGCGTGCAACTTCGCTCGAGGAAATCCAAAAGCATGATTTCGTGCTGACTCCCGGACGATATGTCGGGGCAGCGGAGGCAGAAATTGATGACGAGCCGATCGATGAGAAGATCGAGCGTCTCAGAACCAAACTCTTCGAGGAGTTCGATCGTGGTCGCCGACTCGAAGACGAGATCCGCGGTCGCCTTGGGGTATTGGTAAATGAGTAGTAATCAATTGACGCTAGATGAGGCGTGCATTGCAATCGTGGATTGTGAGCACAAGACTGCACCCATTGATCCTCAAGGTCAACACTACGCAGTAGGGACGCCTGCTATGCGCGCTAATCGCATAGATTACAGTGAGGCGCGCCAGATTTCCGATGAGACCTTTCAAGAATGGACGCGTCGGTTAACCCCTGCGGCTGGTGACCTTCTGTTTGCTCGTGAAGCTCCTGTCGGCCCAGTTGTTCGTGTTCCAGAAACTCCTAAGATTGCTCCTGGACAAAGAACCGTTCTGCTTAGGCCTAACCCCTTGCTTATTGATAGCGACTACTTGTTCTACCTTCTGACGTCACGTTTGCAGCAAGCTCGACTTATTCAAAAGGCCGAGGGGTCAACAGTCCCACACCTAAATGTTTCTGACGTGCGTTCATTCAAGCTTCCTCAGCTTCCGTCACTTGACACCCAAAGAGAGATTTCGGCAACGCTGCGGGTTCTTGACGACAAGATTGAGTCGAACCAGCGGGCAGTTGTGCTCGGTGAGTCGTTAATCCGAAGCTTCGTGCAACAGGCATTGGATGAGTCAGAGGGTGAGCTAGGTACTCTCGGAGAATATTGCGATCTTGTCAAAAAGACGGTGAAAGTCGAAGATATTGACGAGTCCGCAAACTACATCGGTTTCGAGCATATGCCTCGAGGTTCAATTTTCCTGAATAGCTGGACATCAGCGGCTGGGCTTGGCAGCCATAAGGCGGCGTTTTCACCTGGCGATGTCTTGTTTGGGAAGCTCAGGCCTTACTTTAAGAAGGTAGGCATCGCACCTGTTGCTGGAATCTGCTCAACAGATATTCTCGTGCTCCGAGCGAAGGATCCCCGTGATCGTTTGCTTGTGGCAAGTGTGGCCGCATCAGACTCACTAATTGATGCTCTCACAGCTGCATCGACAGGGACACGGATGCCGCGTGCCTCGTGGAAAGATCTCGCGGCTTGGCCCGTACCTGTGCTCTCAAACAAAGAGCGCGAAACTCTTGCCGCCATCGTGGCACCAATTCATGAGAGGCTCGAGCACCTCACGTTGGAATCCATCAGTTTGGCAGAGTTACGCGACACTTTGATCCCCGCCTTACTCTCCGGCCGCATCTGCGTGCCAGTAGAAGGGGCTGCGGCATGAGCGGCATCAATACTGAGTGGGTGATCGAGCAACTTGAGGACTTCCTTAAAGCTACGACCGTCACCTACATGCCATCACCTCCAAGCTCCATTGGATTCCACAGCTATAAGACGGCCTCTCCTGAGGACGAAATTGTCAAGAAGGCTCAAGTCGTCGAGCAAATTCTTGATCGTATCGTTCCTGGCTGGCGCACAAGCATTAAGAAAAAAGACCGCCAGAAGTGGTCGATTCACTACGAAGCTTCGGTTCGTGCCAAAGAATCTTTGCTACGTGCAGACGAGATTCGAAAGAATCTCGGTGATGACGCCCCTGAACTTTCAGCAGCCAAGTTCCATCCGTGGATCTGGAGCGGTGCACAGTCTTTATGGCGTTCTGGTCATTACCGTTCGGCAGTCGAGGACGCGGCCAAGAAGCTCAATGCAGAAACCCAAAACAAGCTCGGTCGGCGAGACCTGAGTGAAACCAAGCTGTTTCAGGAGGCTTATAGCGATAAGCCTGCAGTACCCGGCAAGTCGCGTCTGCGCCGAGCAAAGAACGACGGTAGCGACACCTTCAAGTCGATGCAGCGTGGAGCAATGGCTCTCGCTGAAGGCATCTACGCAGGCATTCGTAATCCGTTCAACCACGAAGATCCGAAAGACATCGATGAGCAGATAGCTCTCGAATACCTCGCGGCGCTCAGTGTCCTCGCACGCTGGGTTGATGAATCCGAAGTGGAGGTTGCATGATGAATTCCTTCAACGAGAACGTCGTCGAGCAAGCCGCACTTGAATACTTCGCCGAGCTTGGGTTCCACACCATCAACGGGCCTCAGATTGCCCCCGGTGAAATGACCGCAGAGCGTGACTCGTACGAAGACGTCGCGCTCTGGGAGCGTCTCCGCGATGCCATTCGGTTACTGAACCCAGGGATCGACTCGGCTTCGGTGTCCGAAGCAATCAAGCGCTTTCGTCGGGCTGAATCGCAGAGCGATATCGACGAGAACTTCCGAGTGCACAAGCTCATTACGGAAGGTGTTCCGGTTGAGTACCGCGACACGGATGGGATGCTGCGAACTCGACGTATTCAGCTAGTTGATTTCGAGCACCCAGAAAAGAACGACTGGGTTGCCATCAACCAATTCACCATTATCGAGAACGGGAAGAACCGTCGACCAGACGTACTCGTGATGGTGAACGGCTTGCCGCTTGCGCTCCTTGAACTTAAAAGCCCCACTTCGGAACACGCGACGTTGAAATCTGCGTGGAACCAAGTGCAAACCTACCGCCACGATATTCCCTCGGTATTTCTCGCAAACGCAGTGACGGTCATTTCGGACGGTACATCTGCCGCCATGAGTAGCTACACCGGCGCATTCGAGCACTATGCACCGTGGAAGACGATTGAAGGTCGGGAAGTCGTCAGCGACCGCCCGGCACTCGAAGTGCTTATCAAGGGAGTCTTCGAGCCGAAACGGTTCCTCGATCTCATAAAGAACTTCGTGGTCTTCAGTGACGAGACCGTCACTGACAAAGAAACTCGCCAGCCGACACGCATGGTGGTCAAGCGAGTAGCGAAGTACCACCAGTACTGGGCGGTCAACGCGGCCATTGAATCAACGGTGCAGGCCTCACGTCCCGAGGGTGACCGTCGCGGTGGAGTGGTCTGGCATACACAAGGGTCGGGCAAGAGCTTTGAGATGGTGTTCTACGCCGCCAAGATCATGCGAGATCCACGCATGGCGAACCCAACGCTGGTATTCATCACCGATCGCAATGACCTCGATGACCAGCTCTTCGGCGAAGTCTTTGCTCCAGCTCGAATCCTGCCGGAGACTCCGGTGCAGGCCGAAACTCGTACTGATCTTCGCTCTAAGTTGAAGCGGGCCTCGGGCGGAATCGTCTTCACAACCTTGCAGAAGTTTGCGCCAGGCGAAGATGGCGATACCAACCCGGTCTTGACCGATCGGCGCAATGTCGTCGTCATCGCAGATGAAGCCCACCGTAGCCAGTATGGCTTCGGTGAATACCTTGATCGTCAAGGCCGCTTGAAAGCTGGTCTTGCAAAGCACATGCGCGACGCTTTGCCTGGAGCGACCTACCTCGGCTTCACGGGCACACCGATCGAGTCAAACGACAAGAGCACTCGCTCGGTGTTCGGCGACTATGTTGATGTTTACGACCTGACCCGCGCCGTTGAGGACGGGGCAACCGTCAAGATCTTCTATGAATCCCGTCTTGCCAAGATTGATCTCTCGGCAGCAGACTATGCAGCACTCGATGATCTCGTTGATGAAATTACCGAGTCCGTCGAAGATGATGCAGCGGTCGCAGCTAAGTCACGCTGGTCGCGACTCGAAGCAATTGTGGGCGCTGAATCACGGCTCGACCTCGTCGCCCGCGACATCGTGGAGCACTGGGAAAAGCGCCGCGAAGCCCTATTCGGTAAGGCCATGATCGTCACGATGAGCCGCCGCATTGCGGTGAGACTCTACGAGAAGATCGTTGCGCTTCGACCGGACTGGCATTCAGATGATCCGGCGAAAGGCAAGATCAAGGTCGTCATGACCGGATCGGCTGCAGACCCGGCAGAGTTCCAGCCGCACATTCATCCAAAGGATGTGCGAAAGGATCTGAAGCTTCGTGCGAAGAATCCTGACGATGAACTCGAGTTGGTGATCGTTCGCGACATGTGGCTCACCGGCTTCGACGCTCCGTCGATGCACACTATGTACGTCGACAAGACGATGCAGGGTGCTGGACTAATGCAGGCCATCGCTCGCGTTAACCGCACCTTCCGCGATAAGCCGGGTGGTCTCATTGTCGACTACATCGGCGTGTTTGCGAACCTCCAGACAGCACTGCAGGAGTATTCACCTTCTGACCGCGACCAAGCCGGTGTTCCGATCGATGAGATGGTTTCCGTCTTGCTCGAGAAGCACGACATTATTCGTGGTCTGCTTCACGGCATTGATTACGATTCGTCGCCTGACCTTTCAGCCTCACAGCGCCTCTCGGAATATGCGAAGGTGCTTGACTTCGTGATGGCTGACCCTGATCGCACGAAGCGTTTCAACGACCAGGTGCTGGCGCTCGCAAAGGCGTTCGCTTTGGCTGGTGCTCGCGATGAGGCAGCAGCTATCCGTAACGATGTGCGCCTCTTCACCGACGTGCGTGCAGCTATCCTCAAGATCCAAAACCCCGACTCCGGGCGCGGGGGATCTGGGGCTGTTGAGATTGATACCGCACTTGGTCAGCTCCTCAACGAGGCCGTTGCCGCTGATCAGGTCGTAGATATCTACCAGTTGGCAGGAGTTGAGACTCCAGAGCTGTCGATTCTCAGCGATGAGTTCCTCGATTCGCTCGCAAGTAAGGACAAGCCGAACCTGCAGATGGGTCTGCTGCGACGCCTGCTCAATGACCAGATTCGCACGGTTCAACGCTCCAATATCGTTCAAGCACGGAAGTTTTCGGAGCTTCTGGACGAGGCGGTTAATCGCTACACCAACCGCTCGCTCACAACCGCCGAGATTATCGCTGAGTTGGTGAAGCTCGCGAAGCAGATGCGCGATGAGAAACGACGGCATGAAGAACTTGGGCTTCGCGAAGACGAGGTGGCGTTCTACGACGCCATCGTCCAGAACGATTCCGCTGTACTGGAGCTTGGTGATGAGGTGCTCAAGGAGATTGCTCAAAAGCTCGTAAAGGCCGTGCGTGATTCCGCAACGATCGACTGGAGTCTCAAAGAATCCGTACGAGCGACTATGCGCTCTAAGGTGCGCCGACTCCTTGCCCGGTACGACTATCCGCCAGATGCTGAAGAGAAGGCGATCGACCTCGTGTTGCAGCAGGCTGAAGTATTCGCGAACGGTGAGACCACAGTCGGAGGCAAGGCAGGATGAGAAAGGCTACAAAGCTAGAACTGTCCCTGGTAACCGTCGAGATGTGCCTTCCTATCTCGAAAGAGTGTGAGCGATTTTCCCAAGATGTTCTGGTGAGAGCTGTGGCATGACTGGACAAAATGCTGATCTCTCGATCGTTGGAAATCTCGCAAAGATCGTAAACATTGAGCCTGATTACTACCGTTTCGAAGCGCGATTTCTTGATGGTCGCATCGGAAAGTTCACGGGGACCAACGAGCTTAATTTGTCAGTTGGAGACGTAATTATTGTCGGGGACCGAGCCGTTGAGATTGTCGCACCTGATCTCTGGCGAGAATCCAACAACGTCTCAGTAGTGCTTCGGGCGCTTGAAGGGAGCGCGGTGGTGGAAGTTGGCACTATGACCAAGATCGTCGACGTTGCTCCAGGCGTGAACGTGGCGGTGGGCAACACTGTTGAGTACAACGACTACGAAGGGATCCTTCGTGTCTTGTCTGATACACCTGTGCGAAGTGGTGGACACGAACTCGACTTGGAAGAAGTACGCACACAGTATCTAGTGAGGAACGACGGTGAAGATCTATCATTTGATGATTTCGGTGGCTACGAAGATGTAAAAGCACGTGCCCTGGAACTAATAGATACTCAACTCGAGCGCAGAGAACTCTTTGACAAAATTGGTGCGCGCCCCGTCAGAGGAATTTTATTTTCTGGTCTCCCTGGTACTGGGAAGACCTACCTTGCGAAAGTAATTGCACAGCGCGCTAAAGCAGATTTCTATTTGGTTAGTGGGCCTGAGATCGTCAGTAAGTGGGTAGGTGATACCGAAGACACGTTGCGCAAAATATTCAAGGCTGCAGAGAACAGTGAGTCTGGAAGTGCAATCATCTTCTTCGATGAGATCGATTCGATTGCAGAACGAAGAAGCGGGAATAGTCACGAATCATCGCGGAGGCTAGTGGGTCAACTCCTAACACAGATGGATGGCTTCGGTGAAAGTGGTAAGAACATCATTGTCATTGCAGCTACAAACCGTGCTGATTCCCTCGACCCTGCATTGACTCGCCCAGGTCGGTTCGATTGGGAGATTGAATTTGATCTGCCGACACTCGCCGATCGGCTTTCAATCTTGAAAGTACATGCCCGGAAGCGTGATGCACTTACTGACCTCCCGCTTGAAGACTTGGCTGTGCTGACGGCTGGTTGGTCTGCGGCAGAACTAACCGCAATATGGACTGAAGCTGGCTTGCTTGCTGCTGGAGACAATCGCTCGATCCTTTCAGGTGAAGACCTTGCCGGAGCTTACGAGCGCGTGGCTGCCAAACCTAGACATGCAGTGTCAGAGGAGGCGACAAGATGAGTGTCTTCTCTCGAATTAGAGAGTGGTTTAGGGGCGAAGTTCCTCCTGAGTCAGGCGTTGATTTGACGACTACTCCTACCGCAACCCAGGCAACTCAGTTGAAGTCCTCCCAACTTCGTGAGTTTGTTTACCTTGATGAGGTTAGCTTGAGAAGCTTGCTTTCATCGATCGAAGGGGGCATTACAGAGGGCACTTCGATTACGAGCTCGGATGGGGTCACCGCTGGTCTATCAGGCGCGATTTCTGCGAACATACCGGTGGCTGCAAAGGCTGAAGTTGCTTCCCATTTTCAAACCAAGAACGACAACTCCATTGAGACTGCTAGAAAGGCAACCGTACAATCTTGGTTTTCGGACTTCCATAGTTATTCCGAACTCCGAGTTGTCGATACCGGCGCGAAGGTCAAGATTGCAAAGGATCTTTCCGAGCTACCAAAGCCAAAGTACAGAAAGCTCAGATTCGGCTCCGACCAGCTTCAGCGAGGAGGACTCGTCGAGTTTAGAGTCCAGCTTGCAACTGATCCGGTTTACCACATGAGTGCGCTCGTAACCGAGTTTTCGGGAATGCTGGAAGATTACCCTGAACTATTCGGAGAGGTTGCCGGTTTCGGTGAAGCCGAGCAGATTAACAAGATTCTTGAAAGGTTGCTCGCAGGGTTGGTGCCGATTAAGGCAGTTGCCGTTGACCACTCCGTTATCCAAGTTGGAGATGAGAAATTTGTTGTTCACAATGAATTAATTCGTGACCTTGAAATTGAGACGGAGCCGTTATGCATTGTCGGGGTGACAGAGCAAGCTGCGTACTGGAAAGACTTGCGTCGTGTCCTGTTTTCCGGGGTTGAGTTCACACTTCTTGGACGGATTGGTCGTAGCGGGATCCAAGAGTCGTGGTCTCCGGTTAAAGCAGCCGAACTGTTTGAGAGCGTCGCCCCCGGCATAGTACAGAAGATTAATGCAGCGGGTCGTATCCCGTTCGGAGCCTCTGACGGTACGGATTTGCCATCGAAAGCTGACCAAGATCTCTCAAGAGCACTGTCCGTATACGCAGAAGCAGTCCTTCAAGAGATTGGCTTCGACCTAGCCACTCAGGATGTGAGTCAGCTGGAGCTTGAGATCCTTCGAGTATCGGATCGCTCGGAGTCGGTCTCGAGACAGCGAAGTGCATTCGCCTGCGTGCGCGAGACGATCGAGAAACTATCGAACGAAAGAGTTCCTGACGAGATTGATCTAGCTCTCCGCGAGAAAGCCCGATCGCTGTCAGGACTGTCCTATTTTCCGGCACTGGATGCGAAAGTACACTCTGCAAATACTGCCGGGAGCGGTTCGGACCCCACCGAACCAGAGAACTTACTGGACCTCGAGGTCATCGCAATTTACTGGTGATCCCCGCCGAGAACCATGAGCTGTCCGGAAGCTGATCGATACTGTACCCGGAGACAGGATTAGCGGTTCGTCATTGCTGGGCAGAGCTAAGGAGTCGTCGGGGCGCTGGGATAATGAGGGGCACCAGTTAGAGGCAAGGAAGCATAGGTAGGGTGACGGCTTGGCAACAGTTGTTGAGGAGATCGCAGCAATCGATGAGGCCGTGTGCGGAAACATCGCAGAGCTTGCGAAGAACCGTGGCCTCTTGTCACAGAACGTACTTTCACAAGCAAGAACACTGGTCGATCAGGTTTCGCTGCTCGCCTACACGAATGATAAGAGCACAGACTCCAACTGGGACGGCCTAGAGAAGGCCAAGGCGGAAGTAAGCAAGCGGGGGAACTTTCGTTTTCTCTCAAAGTTCCATGCTTTGCTTCAGATCTCAACGTCCCACTACACGGTCGATGGAGACAGCGCAGAGCGACTGATGCTCAAGTACTACGAGTATCTACTCAAAATCCAGCAGTACCTGTCTGCCGCACATGGCATTGAGATCTTCCATAATTTGAAAGATTTTCCACTAAACCTTGACCCGGCTCTAACAGAGTACCACCGGAAGATCGCGCACCAGATTTCACGTGATCGTGCAGCACCTTTAGGTGCCGGGAGGTCGTCCAACTACTACATCCACAAGATCGTCCCCATCTTCACTGAGGGGCGCATACTCTATGAAGTGACATTCACCCGAGCTGTGGGTTGGACGAGTAAGTTTGACCGCCTCATCGCGTTTACGGATCTAGACATTCTCGAGAATCACTCGGTTGACTTCGAGCTGGTAGACACGGAGATCGAAGTTCTCAACGCCAAGATGCCGATCCGCCTAATTCGTTCTTGGTCTGTCTCCGTGCGGCCCTGTGAGTTCGACAATCTCGCCAAGCTGTTCGGTGTCACGATGCGGGCGAGGCGAGGTAATCGAGACTACCGCGCACTTATGGCTTACATGACCGAGCGCCAGTTGAGTTTGCTGGATGTTATTGACCTGTCGGATTCTGAATTTGATACCGTCGTGCAGGGACTTACCGAGCCGGGAAGTGCCTCCCGGATTCGTGACCTGATTGTCCAGATCAGAAGCTATTGCCGACGAGATGCTGTCGGCACGAATGTCATCCGGTACCTCTTGCTTCGCGCTCGCAATGAAACGATCCGTCAACAGACGGTGGGCTGGGGTGAGACTGGATTGGGTGACACTCAGCTGACGCGGAGGTCTTACCCCTTTGATCGGATGCCTTTCTATGCTTCACTCGCGGAGCATAACCCTCGGCTGGCGGATGTCTTTGCCTCTATCAAACACAGCAATCGCCTTCATGAACTGCTGGCGAGGCGGATTCGCGCGAATGTCGAACAGCGCGGCGAGCTGTACACGCCGCTCACGTCTCTCGAAGGCTTCTCTGATGTAGAGACCCTCGTGAAGCGGTATAACGCGCTCCTTCCCAGCGTGCATCCCGGACGAAAGCTCATCATCGACAAAGGACACGTCTTTATCCGTTCCTACGAAGAAGACACCGTCGAGATATTCCGTATGCTCCGAGAGCTGACCAGTTCGGGGTTGGCTGGCTACACGGATGCCGTTGACAACTGGTTGGACGGTGGCAGCTACACGATTGACGACGAGACCAAGCGCGTCGCCATACGTGCACTGTTCGACCAGTCCAAGGTGGCTTTGATCTATGGTGCTGCCGGAACCGGCAAGTCCACCATGATCAAACACATATCGGAATACTTCTCCGGACACCGCAAGCTCTACCTTGCGAAGACGCATGCAGCAGTGGAAAATCTCCGTGCCCGTGTGACGGCCGCTGATGACATCGACTTCAGGACGATCTCGAGCCACCTCGGACAACGCGGTGGAGCCTGTAGCGTCTTGTTCATCGATGAGTGCAGCACCGTGAGTAACGAGGACATGCTTGAGGTGCTGCGCAAGACCGACTTCGACTTGCTGGTGCTTGTCGGTGATGTTTTTCAGATCCGCTCAATCCGATTCGGCAACTGGTTTAGCCTTGCAAACCAGATCATCCCCGATGCGTCGATCTTCGAGCTGATGCAGCCGTACCGCACAAACGACAAGAACCTCCTCAAGCTCTGGGAAAGCGTGAGGAAGAGAGACGAATCGTTTGAAGAACACATGCAGCGGAACAGGTACTCGAAGAAGCTTGACGCGTCGATATTCGAGCGTGCCGACGACGGCGAAGACGAGATTATCCTTTGCTTGAACTACGACGGCCTTTATGGGATCAACAACATCAACAGCTTCTTGCAAAGCAGAAATCCTCATCCCGCTTTCAACTGGGCATCGCAAACGTACAAAGTTGGAGACCCGGTACTTTTCAATGAGCTGAGTCTGTATCGCCCACTGATCTACAACAACTTGAAGGGCACCATCGTCAAGATCGAAGACCTTGGATTCCAGATTGAGTTCTCGATACGGCTGCACGAAAAGACATTTACGCAACTTGACGCTAGCGCGTCAGGTCTTGAGTATGTGGACAGCTCAACCGTCAAGCTGACGGTTGTTCAGCGTGTCAATAACGATGACGACGATACTGAGGATCACAAGTCATCGGTGGTGCCATTCCAGGTCGCCTACGCGATCTCAATTCATAAAGCACAAGGCTTGGAGTACGACCGCGTCCGGTTGGTGATCACTGACAGTAATGCTGAACAGATTACGCACAACATCTTCTACACGGCTATCACCCGTACGAAACGAGACCTCAAGGTCTACTGGAGCGCAGAAGTGCAGCGGCGAATAATTGACTCCTTCAAGGAGAAGCCGGTCAATAAGGACTTGAGCCTCCTGCGTGCTCGACAACTCATCTAAGGAACGAACCATCTTGCCTCCTTCGCTCTTGTCTGCTTGCAGCACGGCGGATAACTACAGAAGCGGGGGAACTCATGGCGCTATTTCCGTGGTCTACCCACTTTGCGGATCTCGATTCCCGCACGATGTAGCGCGGTGGAAATGGTGTTTTTGGATAGCTGGTGCGTAGCAGCAAGCGTCAGAATCGAGGCACCTGCGTTGTACTCAGCGGCGAGCTGAAGAACTTTCTCCTCTGGCAGCCCTTTCGATGGTTTCCGCAATTGGACACCAGCCCGCTCCAAAAGCTTTCGCACGCTGCCCTCACTGACCCCAAGCCGTCTTCCGACTTCTCGCTGCGACAGACCGGAGCCGTAGAGTCTTGCGGCTTCTTCCTCACTGATCTCCTCGAGCTTTGTGCGCTGGCGTATTTCAACCCCAGCGCGCCGGAGGACATCCGTGACGGTTCGTGACGGTCGCCCGACGCGCTCACCAACCTCAACCGCATTCAGCCCAGACCCATACAATTCGACGATTCGTTCAGCCTCGTTGCCCGAGACGAGTCGATACTTCGACTCTGCTGTTGGATGCTCCACAGGGACGGCGTTACCCTCGCTAAACTCGACCTTGAAGCGCCGAACGCTCCGAACAACAGAGGTCAATTGTTCTGTGTTGCAGGAACTCAGGCGCACCAGATATTATCTAAGGAGAGGTATATGGAACAAGGTCAAAATACGAACGTGAACCAAGCACCAAAAAAGAAGATGTCAAAGCAGCAAGTGGTGACACTTATTGTGATAGGGGCTCTCCTTATTTTCGGAATTAGCGTTGCTGCAAGCATGCGTCAAAATGACGCAGCCATTGAAAAGAACGGTGTTGAAACAACGGCAATATCAACTGGCCAGTATCTACAGACTCGTGACGGTGGACGCCGTTCGGCGACTGTTTATAAGGCGCAGTATCGTTTCGAAGTTGATGGAATGGCGCAGTTCGTCTATGGTGAAAAGAAGTACGGCTCTGCAGATGAGATTGCAGAAGGTAAGGCTGTGAAGATTAAGTACCTCAAAGATGAGCCAAGCGAGTCTATTGTTGTAAGTGGCGAATAGGCAAAATACACCCAGAAATACATACGTATCTGGGTGTATTTTATTTTGCGCGATGCTATACTAAAGATATATACAAATAAGGAGTATACACATGATTGCAGTTTGGATTATTATTGCTGTTGTAGTAGTACTTGCCCTTTTCGTCTGGGTAACATACAACAGTCTCGTAACGCTACGCGTACGGGTTGATGAGGCATGGAGCGACATTAGCGTACAGCTAAAGCGCCGTCTTGACCTCATTCCAAACTTGGTAGAAACAGTAAAGGGCTATGCAGCTCACGAATCTGGAGTATTCCAAGAAGTAACAGAAGCACGTGCGCGTGTTATGGACGCGAAGGGCGTAAAAGAAACAGCTGAAGCTGAGAACCAGTTCGAAGGCGCGCTAAAGAGCCTTTTCGCGGTATCTGAAGCATACCCAGACCTCAAAGCGAATCAGAACTTCGCTGATCTACAGCGTGAGCTTGTAGATACAGAAGATAAGATCCAGGCGTCACGCCGTTTCTACAACTCTGGCGTAACAGGTCTTAATACAAAGATTCAGACATTCCCAGCGAATGTTGTTGCCGGACTATTTAACTTCAAGAACCGTGATTTCTTCGAGGTTGAAGAGCTTGAACGCGAAGCTGCAAGCAAGCCAACAGAGGTAAAGTTCTAGTACGTTATGTACCAGGCAGTTGCAAAAAATAAACGAAACACGGTCATTATCATGGCCGTGTTCGTTGGTATTATTACCGCTATAGGGTGGGCAGTAAGCTACTTTTATGGCGAAACATCTATCACGCTCTGGGTACTTATTGGTGCACTTCTGTATGCGCTGATTCAGTATTTTGCTGCCGGTAAACTTGCTGTTGCTATGACTGGAGCGGTAGAGATAGAGAAGCGTGATAACCCACGCCTCTACAGGGTTGTTGAAAACCTCTCTATTACACTCGGTATGCCAATGCCGAAGGTGTACATCATGAACGACCCAGCACCGAACGCCTTCGCAACCGGACGAGACCCAAAGCATGCAATTGTTGCTGCAACAACTGGTCTCTTGGATATTATGGACGACCGCGAGCTGACCGCTGTAATGGCTCATGAAATGGGACACGTACAGAACTACGACATTCGTGTGAGTATGATTTCGTTTGGGCTGGTAAGTGCAATCGGCCTCCTATCTGATATTGTGCTACGTATGCTTTTCTTTGGTGAGCGCCGTGATAATGTGCATCCATTCGTGTATATTATCGGTATTGTTATCCTTATTCTGGCGCCAATTGTGGCGGCAATTGTACAGATGGCAATTAGCCGTCAGCGTGAGTTCCTTGCAGATGCAAGTGGCGCACTGACAACTCGTGACTCCGAAGGAATGGCGCGCGCACTTGAAAAGCTTCAGCAGTACGGTCAGCCAATGCGTAAGCAGAGTTCTGCAACTGCCCAGCTATTTATTAGCAATCCACTTAAATCAGGATTTATTAGTAAGCTATTTAGTTCGCACCCTCCGCTAGAGGACCGTATCAACAGGTTGCGTAACAATGCCGAAAAATTCTAAGCGTACAGGTAGGAGTTTTGCACCAGTACGGTTACTAGAGCGTACTGTTGGTGTTGTGCAGTTACGCTGGCGTCGAATTTTTGGCGAGAAAACACCACACAAGAGTTTTACACGTACGTATCGTAGAGATGCGATTCGACCACTTGTTCTTCCCGGCTACCTGAGCTTTACGGTAGAGGTATTTAAGACAATCTTTGCGCATAAACGGATTTTCCTAACGATAGCGCTGATATATGCGATTCTTTACGCGGTACTTGTTGGTATCGGTTCGCAGGAGGCGTACCGTGAGCTCGTTGACCTCCTTAAAGAAAGTACCGAGGAGTTCTTTGGCGGTGAGTATGGCGCCGTTTGGCAATCTGGTGTACTTTTTATGACCATAGCTTCGACTGGCCTTTCTGGTGAGCTTACTTCCGTGCAGCAACTTCTTTCGATTGCACTGGTTGTTATGATGTGGTTGAGTGTTGTATGGCTGCTGAGGAACATCCTTGCTGGAAAGAGGGTGAAGGTGCGCGACGGATTGTATAACGCGGGAACGCCCCTTTTTGCTTCTCTTGTAGTCGCCCTTCTTATGATTGCTCAACTCGTCCCTGTAGGTATTGCGCTCATAGGGTATGCTGCCGCGTCATCGGTAGGTATACTTGCTGGTGGTGTGGAGGCGATGCTCTTTTGGTTAGCGGCGGGGCTGCTCGGCGTACTGTCGCTGTATTGGATTGTAAGTAGTTTCTTCGCACTTATTATTATTACGATTCCAGGAACGTACCCACTCTGGGCGCTCCACACTTCTAGTAAGCTCGTTTCTGGTCGCCGTATGCAGCTTCTGTTGCGGCTTGTGTGGCAGGTTGGTGTGACTATGGTGACGTGGGCGACGGTGTTGATTCCTGTGATTCTCATTGACGCTGGATTAAAGCAGCTTATTCCAGCAATTGAATGGATGCCGCTTGTGCCGCTGACGTTGGTTGCGCTGACGAGTTGGACAGTGTTATGGACGTGCGTGTACATATATCTTTTATATAGGAAGGTTGTTGATAATGAGCAGTAATGTATCGATACGTGTGGCAGAGCTACGGGCGCTCCTTCTCCAGTATAGCTATGAGTATCATGCACTCGATACGCCTTCGGTTGACGATGCGGTCTACGACAGCCTTATGGCCGAGTTGAAAGCTCTTGAGGTTCAGAACCCGGACCTTATAACTGCCGATAGTCCTACTCAGCGTGTTGGTGCCGAGCTTCTTGGTGGCTTCCGGAAGGTCGAGCATAGCACTCGAATGTTGAGTCTTAATGATGTCTTTAGCGAAAGTGATGTCAAGCATTGGGGTGAGCGAATGAATAAGCTTCTTGGTTCATCTGCGCATAGTTTTTTTGCAGATGTGAAGATGGATGGGCTTGCCTGTGCGCTTGTTTATGAAGATGGTGTTTTAGTGCGAGCTGTGACTCGTGGTGATAGCTATATTGGTGAAGACGTGACTAATAATGTCCGTACTATTACAAGTGTTCCGCTTCGTTTGCGTAAAACAGAGAGAACAGTATCGTATCTGCAGGGTCGTGTTGAGATTCGTGGTGAAATAGTGATGCTGAAGAGTGACTTTGAGGAGCTCAACGCAGCACGTGCCGCGAAGGGCGAGCCAGTTTTTGCTAATCCGCGCAACTTGGCAGCGGGAACGATTCGGCAACTTGACCCGCGGCTTGTGGCGGAGCGCCCACTGACGTTTATTGGCTATGATCTACTTCGAGAAGGTGACGATGCGCCACAAACGTTTATGGGTGCATATGAGCTCTTGTCCGAGCTTGGTCTTCGGAGGAATAAAGAAGCTTCTGCCTTGAAGAATCTGAGCGATGTAATGCAATTTGTGCATCACTGGGATGGCCACCGTCACGATCTTCCGTTTAACACTGATGGTATTGTGGTGAAGCTAAATGAAAAGGAGTTCTTTTTAAGGCTTGGTGTTGTAGGGAAGCAGCCGCGTGCAGCAGTGGCGTATAAGTATGCAGCAGAACAAGCGACGACGGTTGTGAAAGACATTGTGATTAGTATTGGCCGCACCGGTGCGGCAACTCCAGTGGCAGTATTTGACCCAGTGCAGGTTGCGGGGACTACCGTGCAGCACGCGAGTCTTCATAATGCTGACGAGATTGAGCGAAAAGATATCCGCATTGGTGATACGGTCATTATTTTTAAGGCGGGTGATATTATTCCTCAGGTAGAGCGTGTTGTTACTGAGCTTCGTCCTCAGGATTCGAAACCGTTTGTATATACAGAAGCGCTTGAGCATCAGTATCCGGGTATTGCATTTGAACGTCAGGGCGACGACGTTGTCTATAGGGTAAAGGGCGCGTCAAGTGAAATGATGCTGAAGCGTGCGGTAGAGTTTTACGCGAGCAAGGCGGCGCTCGATATTGATACGATGGGTGAGAAGAATGTTGCGGCACTCGTAGACGCGGGTCTAGTGAAAGATTTAGCGGATATCTACACACTTACGTATGAACGGGTAGTAGCACTTGATCGTTTTGCAGATATCTCTGCAAAGAAATTGATAGCTGCGATTCGCGACAAGAAAACACCGACACTCGAGCGGTTTATTGTTGGTTTGGGGATTCGTCATGTTGGGGCGCAGACTGCCATTGATTTGGCACGTCAGTTTGAGTCTATTGAAGCGATTTCTGCGGCGACACTTGAAGAGTTGATGTCTGTAGAGGGAATTGGAGCGATTGTCGCAGAGTCTATTGCCGCATGGTTTGGCGAGGAAGAGAACGCGCAGTTGCTGCAAAAATTTAAGGACCTTGGTGTTGTACCGCAGTATCAGAAAAAAGAGGGTCCACTTGAGGGCTTGAGCTTTGTGATAACTGGAGCGCTGGAAGGGATGTCGCGTGATGAGGCGGCTGAAAAGATTCGTGCCGCTGGTGGTACATTCCAGAGTTCTGTTGGTAAGGAAACGATATATCTTGTGGCGGGCGGTAAGGTGGGCGTAAGCAAGCTGGCGAAGGCGAAGGCAAATGGCGTTGAGGTGATTGACGAGACACGTCTGCGTAAGTTGCTGGGTGAGGATTAATTGATTGGATAAAATATTACGCCAGAGTAAGAAGACGGCTATCGGTATTATTGGTGCAATCGTTCTTCTGGCGGGGCTTGTGATGATTCCGTATCCGGGTCCAGGGTGGCTTGTTGTGTTTGCTGGCTTGGCTATATTGGCTACTGAGTTTGCATTTGCTCAGAAGCTTTTGACGTATGCACGTGGAAAATATGATAAATGGGTTGAGTGGTTGAAGAGGCAGCACCTTGCCGTGCGTTTTTTGGTCCTTGCGTTTACGGGCTTGGTGGTTGTGATGACAATTTGGCTTTTGAATGGGTTTGGCGTACTTCGTCTGATTGTAGAGGCTGTGTTTGATTTTGGTGTTGACTGGGAGTGGGTTGATTCGCCGCTATTCTAGGTGTCCATAAAGAGAAAGCCACCTCCTTTTCAGGAGGTGGTTCTTTGCTGTTGCGCGCCCACCCGGGGCGGCTTTTTTGCTTCAAAATGTTTGTTTTACCAGCGCTTGGGCTGCCCCAATGCGCATCAGCATATGCTTAGTATGTCACTATATTCTCTAGAGCACAAGCATTTTCGTACACACCCCTCTATAAGTACTGGTAATTTATGCGTAAATGTGGTTAGATAAGGGTGTTCAGAAGCACACGTATTGATAGGAAGCACAAACGATACGTATCTCGCCACCTAGAGGTACTCGCCGTTGCTAATACATGCCAGCAGGTCGATCTGACGCGAATTAGTTAACAGAGAAGAGTACACAAATGGCACAGAATCTATTTATTGGTAACCTTGCTTACGCAACTACCGATGATACACTTAAGGCACATTTTGCTAGCCTTGGCGAAGTTTCAAGCGCTCGTGTAATCACTGACCGTGAAACAGGTCGCTCACGCGGCTTCGGTTTTGTTGAGTACACAGACGCAGCAAACAACGAAAAGGCAGTTACTGAGCTTGAAGGTTCATCACTTGATGGACGTGAAATCAAGGTAACACTTGCACAGCCAAAGGAAGACCGCCCACGCCGCGATTTTAACCGCGACGGAAAAGGTGGTGGACGATCACACGGCAAAGAAGGCGGCGACGCTTTCCGCGTTCGTAGCTGGTAGTTCCGACCTACGGCATATAGCCCCCTCCTGTAGGGGGCTATTTTTTATGCGAAAGCAGTATATAATAAGTGGTAATGTTTAAAAAGTTTATCCAACGAAAATTAGAAAAATCAGTAAAAAAGTACTTTGCTCAGCATCCAGAGGTGAAGCTTGTGGCGGTTGCGGGGAGTGTGGGGAAGACGAGCGCGAAGATTGCCATTGCGACAGTGCTGAGCGAAGGGCTGCGTGTGCGCCTTCATGACGGGAATCATAACTCAGAGCTGAGTGCGCCGCTTGCGATGCTTGGCGTGACGTATCCTGAGGATATCCGCAGCCTTGGGCAGTGGCGAACGGTTTTCAAGGCGGTACGGCAGCGCATTAAGCAGCCAGCTGATGTGGACGTGGTTGTGCAGGAGCTTGGTACGGATGCACCAGGGCAGATCCCCCACTTTGGTACATACCTCAACCCAGATATTGCTGTTATTACCTCTGTATCTCCTGAGCACATGGAATTTTTTGGAACACTTGAAGCTGTAGCGGCTGAAGAGCTTGCGGCAGCTAACTTTAGCAAGACAGCGCTCATCAATAGGGACGACGTTGCGGGGATGTTTGCAAATAACATCACCAATCCAAACATAAACACCTACGGCACAACCGATATGGCTGAGTACCGTTTTGAATCTGACGAATACATGCAGATTGCAGGAAGCACCGGTACATTTATTGCACCTGAATGGAATACGGGTATTGTGGCGACACTTCATGTGCTTGGTGAGCATAGCACGCGAGCTGCGGTAGCGGCTGGGGCTGTTGCGGTGAAGTTTGGGCTTTCACCGGAAGTTATTGCTGCCGGTATGGGGAAGATCCGCCCCGTCATTGGAAGAATGAATACGCTTGAAGGAATCAGGGATACAATTATTATTGATGATTCGTATAATTCGAGTCCACTTGCTGCCGCTTCTGCACTGAGGACGCTCTACCAGATGAACAACATTCCTCAGAAAATCGCCATTCTAGGAAGTATGAATGAGCTTGGTGCGGTGTCTCCTGCCGCTCACGCAGAGGTGGGGAAGTTGTGTGATCCATCTCAACTTTCACATGTAATTACTGTAGGTGAGGAGGCGGCGAAGTATCTTGCGCCAGCTGCGCGTACCGCCGGCTGTCAGGTGGTGAGTGTTCGTAATGCACTCGAGGCGGGCGCATATGCAAATCAGCTACTCGAGCCAGGCGCGGCACTTCTCTTCAAGGGTTCGCAGGGCGGTATCTTCCTAGAAGAGGCTATTAAAATTGTCCTTAAATCAACCGCGGATGAAGATAAGCTTGTACGTCAAACACCAGACTGGCTTGAGAAGAAGCGGGCGTTTTTTGAGGAACAGACGTTTAGTCGGATGGTATAACGCCCCTGTTCTGTGATATAATCATCTCTGTTATGAGGCGATACAATCCAGCAGAAATAGAACCTAAGTGGCAGCAGATTTGGGAAGACCAGAAGGTTAACCAAGTTGCTGTTGATCAGTCAAAGACAAAAACATATGTTGCGGGCATGTTCCCGTACCCAAGTGGTGCTGGTATGCATGCCGGCCACGCTTTTGGCTACACCATCGCCGATGTTATTGCGCGTTTCCACCGTCAGCACGGCCATAATGTACTGAATCCTATGGGGTGGGATACGTTCGGCCTTCCTGCTGAAAATTACGCTATTAAGACTGGTACAGCCCCTGCTGTGGCAACTGCAACAAATATCGCCAACTTTAAAAACCAGTTTAGCCGTATGGGGATGTCGATTGATTGGTCCCGCGAAATAAATACGAGCGACCCAGAATATTACCGCTGGACACAGTGGATTTTCACGAAGCTTTTTGAGCGCGGACTTGCGTATCAGAAAGAGAGCCTTCAGTGGTGGTGCCCGGTAGATAAGACGGTACTTGCAAATGAGCAGGTAGAGGCAGGGAACTGCTGGCGCTGTGGCACTGCGGTTGAGAAGAAGTCTATGAAGCAGTGGTTCTTTAAGATTACCGACTACGCAGACCCACTTCTTGACGAGATTCCGAGCCTTGATTGGCCGCAGAAGATTAAGACCGCGCAGACGAACTGGATTGGGCGTTCTGTGGGTGCTGAAATTGAATTCGCAGTTGATGGGCAGGAGGAGCGTATTACCGTTTTCTCAACTCGTCCAGATACTCTTTTTGGTGCATCGTTTATCGTTCTTGCCCCGGAGCATACGCTTGCAAAACAACTTGCCGTGGGTACCTTCAGGGAAGCTGCGGAGGTATATATTTCAGACGCAGTAAAGAAGTCTGAAATTGAACGCACTAATGATACAAAGGAAAAGACAGGTGTCTTTACGGGCAGTTACGCAGTAAATCCGGCAAGCGGGCAGAAGGTGCCTATCTGGGTGGCTGATTATGTTCTGGGTGGCTACGGCACGGGTGCGGTAATGGCTGTGCCTGCGCATGACGAGCGTGACTTTGCGTTTGCAGAGAAGTTTGAACTTCCTGTGATTGATGTGATTGCGGCTGACCCTGAGTTTGGCCCTGAGAGCCTTACTGCTGAAGCGGATGCACCGAAGGTGTATGGTGGCGAGGGTATTTTGATTAATTCTGGTGAGTTTGATGGCGTTGCGACAACTGAGGCTCGTGAGCGAATTATTGAATGGCTTGAGGAGCATCAGCTTGGTCGTGCGAAAACGACATACAAGATGCGCGACTGGCTTATTAGCCGTCAGCGATATTGGGGTGTTCCGATTCCTATTGTTCACTGTGAGGTGCACGGTGCGGTGGCGGTGCCTGAGAATCAGCTCCCTGTGGTACTTCCTGAGATTGAAGATTATGCGCCGAAGGGTGACGGCAAATCTGCGCTTGCACACGCTGAAGACTGGGTAAATACAACCTGCCCTGACTGTGGCGGTCCGGCACTTCGTGAAACTGATACGATGGACGGCTATGCATGTTCAAGTTGGTACCTCCTTCGTTATCTTGACCCACACAATGATGAGAAGGCCTGGGACCCTGCAACGGCAAACTACTGGAGCCCGCTTGAGTACTATGTAGGTGGTGACCATGCAGTGGCGCATCTTCTCTATGTGCGCTTCTGGACGCACGTCTTCCATGATATGGGACTGGTGAACTTTAAAGAGCCGGTGAAGAAGCTCGTCTACCACGGCTACGTAAACGCCGAAGATGGCACTAAGATGAGTAAGAGTAAGGGGAATGTGGTTGACCCCCTTGACGTCATTGACCAAGGCTACGGCGCCGATGCGCTCCGTACGTATGTTCTCTTCATGGGGCCACTTGAGCTTGATTCGAGCTGGGATCCGCGCGGTATTGGTGGTATTTACCGCTTCCTTAACCGTGCCTGGACGCTTGTGCAGGAGTTTGACGCTTCAGCGAAGGACTTTACCGGTGACGATGCTGCGGTCCGCGTGCTCCAACATAAGACTGTTCGACGCGTAACGAATGATTATAGGAAGTTAAATTTCAACACAGCAATTGCTGCGCTTATGGAGTATGTCAACGAACTGTATCACTATAAGGTGCATGGATTCTCTGCTGAGGTATGGCAGGATGCGCTTCGAGCTCTTGTACAGATGCTTGCGCCAGTTGCGCCGCATATGACTGATGAGCTGTGGCAGCAGCTTGGTGGTGAAGGGTTTGTTCAGCAGGCGAAGTGGCCAGCGTGGGATGAGGCGCTCACTGTTGAGGATACGATTACTATTGCCGTGCAGGTGAATGGTAAGGTGCGTGGTGAAATTGAGATTGCAAAAGACGCAGGCGCTGAGGCTGTGAAAGCACAGGCGTTGGCGCACGAGAACGTTGCGAAGTTTATAGAAGGCGAGCCGAAGAAGGTGATTTATGTACCGGGGCGGCTTGTGAGTGTTGTTGTTTAATGTATTTTGGCGCGTAAAAGAAAAGCACCTCCGGAGAGGTGCTTTTTGATTGACCGAGAAGTGTACGTTATTTTGTGTCGATGCGTACTGGGATGGTAATTGTTTCGCCAGCCTGGAGTCCGTCTTCTAAGATTTCAATATTTGCTGGGTGGTTCTTAATCTCTTCGACGAGGTCACGGGTGTCAACGGATTCACTTCCTTCTATCTGCTCGGCCGCATCCCAAAGACTTCCGCCGTCAGGGGCTGTATAGCCAGTCTCCTCAGAAGATACTGTAAATCCTGGTTCCGCGGATACCTGTACAACACCAACTCCTCCAGCTACAAGCCCAGCTGCGAGGGCAGTGCTTGCAAGGATCTTCTTGCCAATTTTTCGCTTGGTTGATGCAGTGCTTTCGAGGAGCTCCGGTGCTTGGGCTGGTTCGAGGCGGGGCTGTTGCTCTCCGCTATCAAGAAGGAGTCTTTTCGCCGCATCGCGACTCTGCATTTCAATAATGTCATCAAAGTGTGTATCGAGTGCGTCTGATTCTTTTTCGTTTTGTGGTGTGTGTATGTTTTCGGTCATATTAAGCACATATTACCATAAGCGTTATAAAAAGTCAAGTGGTATTTTTAGTGCCCGCCTCTTGAGTAATTTTGCGAAAAAGAGTATAATAAGGCCTAAGATTTAAGAGTAACACCTAATAAGGAGCACTTTACATGGCACAGCCAAAGAAACACAGTAGCCCTCGAAAGACCGGTCTTCGCCGAAGCCACCTTCGTTTGAGCCTTGCACGTCGCGTGAACGCGTCGTCACCTGTTAAAGTAAAGACAACACGTAAAGAAACTGGTAAAGCGCTTGCTAACTAATAGCTAGCGTTTTTCTATTTTAGCTACATTTACAATAATAAAAAGAGAATCAACGCATTATGGCATCAAATCGTCATCTTGGACGTATCGTCGCACTTCAGTCTCTGTACGAATATGAATTTCGTACACAGTCTAACGACGAGTCCGCAGACGTAAAGGGTATACTTCGTCGCAATCTTGAGCGCTACGAAGAGGCAATTGGAGACACGCAGTTTGTTGAAGAGATCGTTGAGGGCGTGTTAAAGACACAGACCTCACTCGATGAAACTATTCAACCTGTTGCGCCAGATTGGCCAATTGAACAAATCGCTCGGATTGACCGCGCCATCCTTAGGATTGGTGTGTTTGAGCTTATTCACCGCGCAGAGGCTGTGCCTCCAAAGGTGGCTATCAACGAGGCGGTTGAGCTCGCAAAAGCGTTCGGTTCTGATAACTCAAGTAAGTTTGTGAATGGGGTACTTGGTACCGTGTATCGCACACTTTCTGGGGAAGCAGAAGGAGCTGATAATGGCAACGCCACAGTTCGGTAAATTTAAGCAATATTTTGCACGTAAGAAACCTTCAATTCAGGAAATAGTCCGCGAGCCTACCGCTGGTGGAATTGTATTTCGTCAGGGCGAAAAAGGAGTGGAAATACTCCTTATTCAGGATGCAAAGGATCGATGGACGATCCCAAAGGGGCATATTGAAGAGGGCGAAACTGCACAGCAGACTGCGCGCCGCGAGATTGGTGAAGAGGCAGGTCTGCACGAGGTAGATATGCTGGGCTGGCTTGGGAAGATTCACTTCCGCTACCGCCGCATTGACCGTCTTGTACTGATGACAACACAGATTTATCTTGTACGGGCGAAGGGCGATACCAACGCAATCCAGAAGGAAGAGTGGATGAACGGTATTCAGTGGTTCCCGTTCCACGAAGCGCTGGACGTTATTGAATACGAGGATATTGGAAAACTTATGCTTCTTGCAATGAAGCGGATTCGCCAGGAGGGTCTCTAATGAGCGGCATGCAAACCGCACCGTACCAAGATTTTGCCCGGGAAAAACTGGGCTTTGAATTTGAAAATATCAACCTGCTTGTGACGGCACTGACGCACCGTAGCTATGTAAATGAACATCGCAAGAGCGTCAATGAGCATAATGAGCGACTTGAGTTTCTGGGTGATGCTGTACTTGAACTGGTTGTGACAGACTTCCTTTTCAAGAATTACTCAGAGGCTGAAGGTATTCTCACGAGCTGGCGTGCAGCGCTTGTGCGCACTGAAAGTATTGGGGCTGCCGGGCAGATGCTTGGGTATGAGCCGCTTGTACGGATGAGCCGTGGCGAAAAACAGGGAAGTGAGCGTGCGCGCCTACAGATTTTGGCGAATGCGTTTGAGGCAGTGATTGGTGCGATTTATCTTGAAAAGGGATATGAGGCTGCTGAAACGTTTATTTACGAACATATCACGTACAAACTTGAGGGAATCTTAAGAGAGGGTTCATGGCGAGATCCAAAGTCGCATCTTCAGGAAGTGATGCAACGAATTGATAGCGTGACGCCGCGGTATGTTGTGCTTGAAGAGGTGGGTCCTGATCACGATAAGATTTTCACACTTGGTGTCTATGCCGGCGCACGTATGGTGAGCCAAGGGACCGGTCCAAGCAAGCAGGCTGCGCAGCAGGAAGCGGCAAAGGCGGCGTTGAAGACATATCTGGACGCATCTCAAGGGTAAAGCCTACTCGTAGGTTGACTTACAGAGATAAAACGTGTAAAATAACCTAAGAGTTTTAATAAAAGACTAATAGAGATAAAGGAAGTTTAAATTTTATGCTCGCAATTCGTTTGCAACGTGTTGGACGCGCTGGGTACCCTACCTACCGTCTTGCAGTACAAGAAGCGCAGCGCCACCCATCAAGCGGTCGTGTTGTTGCGTATGTAGGTAACTACAACCCACACACTAAGGATGCTCATGTTCAGGTTGAGCTTGCACAGAAGTATCTTGATACTGGTGCACAGCCAACACCACGTGTGGTAAGACTTCTTAAGGACGCGGGCGTTGTACTTCCTAAGTGGGTAAAGGACGTACCTGCAAAGCAGAAGTCAATCCGTAACCCAGAGAAGCTTCGCAAGAACCAGCCACAAGAAGAAGTTGCTGAAGAAGCACCAGCTGAAGAGGCTGTAGAAGCGTAGGGATTCCCTTGCGAACAAAACCACTCCGCCTAGGAGTGGTTTTTATTTTAGGGGTGTTCCTGATGACCGTGTGCTACAATATAAGCATAACCAATTGCGATAGCCGAGTACGAGGCGGAGGAACATACTATGTCGACCATTGACCAGCAATTCATTGAATATATCGTAAAATCTGTCGTTGGGCACCCAGATGATGTGGTGGTCGAACGTGTGATCGATGAGAAGGGCGTATTGCTCACCCTGACAGTAAATCCAGAAGATCTTGGGCGTGTGATTGGAAAGCGCGGTGTGACTGCGCAGAGCCTCCGTACGCTCCTTCGGGCGCTTGGTACGAAGAATGATGCGCGCTACAACCTTAAGATTGTTAATAACGACGGTCAAACAGGCGCATCTATGAGCAGTGATGACAGGGATGGGGCGTATACTTCAACACCTGTGGAAAGCTCAACAGATGAACCTGTGGACAACACATCAGACTATGCAAAAAAGACTCGTAAGGAGCTTGCAGAGTTTGATGATCTTGATATATAATCATAAACAGTTCAGCACATAACGAACTGCGAGAACAAAAGCTCTATGCGAGCAACTTTTATAAGAGTTGAGAGCCTTATGCAAGCAAGAAACCATCCTTTAGTGGGTGGTTTTTTGGTTTCTTGAAATACATTAGAAATTGAAGAGCCCACCGCTTGAGGCTCAAGCCTTAGTAGGCGAGCTCTTCAGGGTGGGCTATACGAGCCGATAGACGATTCGATTTCTTAGTGAGTAGTCTCGGAGACCACCCGACCTGGGGGCGAAGCTCGACATGCGTATCATGTCTGGCGGGCCCGACCCGTCTTCGGACCATGGGAAGCCGTCTATAACTCCCGTGACTGCAATTGCATGTGTGGAATTGGGGGTGGGCGGTGTGGTGATTTCGATGGTGTCACCATGCTTGAGCGAACGGATATCTTTAACGCGCTCACGCTTGCGGTCTTCAAATGTACGAGCCATGGTGCATCCTGTCTTCTTGGCCGGGCTGTATATGTCCTTTTGTGTATCACTGGAGTGCGACGTATAAGACATGTATATTATACCAAAAAAACACTAAAAAGTCAATCTGGTGGCGATTATATGGTATAATCTAACAGATGAGAAAGTTCCAAGTAATTACACTGTTCCCCGAGATGTTTACGGGTGTTTTTGAGAATTCTATGATGTGGAAGGCTCAGAAGGACGGGATTGTGGAACTTTCAACAGTGGATCTTCGTGAGTATGGGCTTGGTCCGCGCCGACAGGTTGATGACACGCCGTATGGTGGTGGAGACGGAATGCTTTTAAAACCAGAGCCACTGTTTGCTGCGGTTGAAGCGGCAAAGCAGAACGATCCTTCTGCGAAGGTAGTCCTTATGACACCACGTGGCGTGCGCTGGAAGCAGTCCTTGGCGCAGGAATGGGCTGATGATGAGGAGGCGGGCTATATCTTCGTGTGTGGACGCTACGAGGGGTATGACGAGCGTATCATGAGTCTGGTTGATCTGCAGGTGCGTGTAGGAGACTATGTCCTTACGGGCGGCGAGCTCCCTGCTATGACTATTATTGATAGTGTTGTGCGGCTAATTCCGGGCGTACTTGGTGGCGCTGAGAGTGCCGCTATAGAAAGCTTTTCTGATGGTGAGACGCTTGAATTCCCGCAGTATACGCGACCGGAGGTATTTAGAGATATGCGCGTACCTGATGTTCTTTTGAGCGGCCATCATGGTGAGATTGCTAAATGGCGAGCGGAACATTCGCTGAAGGCTCAGGACTAATAAGAGGGGATAAAAGGCGCTCGTGTAGGGCGTCTTTATTTTTTTGCCAAAAAATAATACCCGCAGAGAGCGGGCATTATTCCGTTGTTGTGGTGGATTTAACGTAGAGCGATACTAGCTACAATTTTTTTGTTTTGTTTTTGTTTTTGTAACATTCGCTTGTAGCTACTTTAGCATGTGGGTTGGCTAAGCGCAAGCAATATTGTAAATAAATGCAAAAATAACAACGTTTTAGGTGAGTGCTATAATAGAAGTATGAAGTTTTTTGTAAAACCCACAGAACCGGCGCCGGCGCGATCTGATTATTCGCAGAAAATAAGCATTGGCCTAGCGGGCATTCTCACGATTATGCTTGTCATGCAGCTGTTTACCTTTGATGAGTTTATTCTCCTTGCTGACACGTATGAACTGCCGGGTCTTAGCGGTGTTGGTTTTGCATCCTTGATTATTGTATTTGAACTCTTGGCGCTTCCGTTCTTGCTGCGTATGGCGGTGAGTCCTGCGTTTCGTTGGCTGAGTGCGGGCGCGCTTGCGGTTTCTGTACTCCTATGGCTATATAGTAGCGTTATTACGGTGTTTTCTAGGGATGTTGAGAGTGTTGGATTTTCTGGAGCGCTTGGTACGTTGACGCCAGGGTGGTGGGCGGTATTCTTTGCTGGAATGCTTTGTACTATGGCTGCATGGTCGCTGTGGGGGCTGTGGCCTGGCATAAGGTCTAATGCTGGCGTGAAGAGCAGCTCCTAGCGGAGGAGCTCCCTTGAGATTCTAAGGGAAATAGAGTATACTATTTTAGTTAGCAATAGGGTGTGGCCAAGTGGTAAGGCACCAGGTTTTGGTCCTGGCATTCGGGGGTTCGAATCCCTCCACCCTAGCCATAGAAAGAAGCAGGTTTGTCCTGCTTTTTTCTATTGATGAAGTGCTTGGTGCTTTACGCTCCTTTATTTTGCTATGATAAGTACATGAAACCCCTGCGAATTATTGGTAATGCTATGCGACTTATCTGGCATGACGTGTCGATGAGCGTACGGTATGCTCTAAACGTGCCATACCGACTCCATGCTGAACTTATCCAGTCACCATCAAGGCCGAGGCGTACATATGTATTTATTCACGGGATAGGTAATACGCTTCGAGCGTGGGATGAGGTGGTGGCGCATCTTCCGGCTGACTCACGAGTGATTAGCGTGGACCTTTTGGGCTTCGGTGACTCACCAAAGCCGTACCGAGCGGTGTATAGTGCGCGCATGCAGGCGCGCTCAATCGCACGGACACTCCTTTCCTTTCCGGGGGTGCAGCGGCCTATTTTAGTAGGACATTCACTGGGCGCGCTCGTAGCGGTGGAGCTGGGCCGTAAGTATCCATTTCTTTTCAAGCATATAGTTATGTGTAGCCCGCCACTCTATATACCTGAGGGTACGAATATGACAGGGAGGCTTTCAAGAGATAGGCTGCTAAGAAGTCTCTATAGAGCTGTACGTAAACACCCGGGTCAGATGGAGAAGCTTTCGCCATTTGCGGTAAGGGTAGGTCTGACGAATAAGTCTTTTACGCTGACGCACGAGACCGTTGGGGCGTACATAGCGAGTCTTGAATCGAGCATTGTAAATCAGTCTGCGCTGAGCGATATACCGAAATTGAAGCTTCCCGTTACTGTTATGTATGGAACGCTCGATCCGTTGGTTGTTGGTGCGAATATACAGAGACTTGCCAAGGACACACCGTCGGTTACCGTGCATAAGGTCATTGCTGGGCATGAAGTTGTGGGGCGGTATGCACGACGAGTAGGTGAGGTCATCGGTGCGCTTTAGGTGTAGGTGGCTCGCTGAATAGCGCTATGAATTTTTTCGTGTCTCGGAACTGCGCCAGGCTTGAGCGGTAGGAGTTGAGTATTGGCTCTAGGGTTACGTTGATGAAGCGCTGACCGTACTGCGGGTGAAGGAGGTGCTCCATAAGGGTCTTTGATTTCTCTGCCTGTCTAAGCCCATGGTTTATGAGTTTTTGCGCCTCACTTTCCCAGAATATCTTTTTGAGAGTGGGGAGTGCTTGCTCGACTGTTGCTTCGCGAGGGATAGCCTTTTCGGATATCGCCTTCCTGACGAGGTGGGCGGTTACGTATGACCACTGACCCTCTTGTATATCCTCTTGCCAATCATGTATGTCGTCTAGGAGTTGGCGTGCGCTACAGTAGAGCTCTAGGCTCTCTTTTATTTTTTCTGTGCTTTTGTCTGGGTGATTCGCTCTGTATAGGATGAGCGGACCCAGACAGTGGGCGATGGAGCGCTGATAGAGGAGCTTTTCAAGGTACTTGGGCGTAGGTAGTGTAGACTGAGTGATTGGCTGGTTTATATCGAATCGACAGGTAAGCATTTCCTCGAGATGTGCGAGGTTGCTTTGAAGGAGGAGGTCCTGCGTGGTGGCGCCCTCTGTGTCCACCGCTAAATACTCCTGGACAGATTTCTGCAGTGCGTAGTTAGCGATAGGGATGAGGGTTCGCGCAGAGTGGGAATCTGTATCGTAGACACTGTCATAGAGGCTGAATGCTAGCCACGTGTAAATATTAGCAACGCCCAGGTGCTGCAAAGCTACTCTGCCAGCCTGCATGTTCATATTTTTTGAGAATAATGCCGAAAGCATAGATATTTCACCGGAGGTATCTACGGACTGGAGTTTGGCAAGAACTTTTAGGGCGGATGCTGAATGGGCGCCACATCTCGCCTCTAAGTCGCTATGTACGGCTGCGAAGAGCGTGGTTGCGCGCCGTTTTGATAGGCGCCTCGGAGGCGGGTCAGCCTTGTGTTTCCCCTCATTCTCCTGGAGGAATAGTAAGCTACCAGATAAAGGATTCTTATCCGTAGAGAAGAGCCGAACTATCTCCCGATTAAGAGAGAGTGCTTCGTCTATGGGCCGGTGGGTAGAGTAAGGGCCTCCAGGTTGCACTTCAGTCTGGATGAGCCATCGCATAATACTGGCGAGCCGTTTCGGCGGTATGGAGTCGATTGATGTATACGAGCGCAGCTCTGTACTTAGTGTACTATTCATGACCCCTCCTTTAGTATTGGTACTTCTAGCGTGAAGGTTGCGCCACTTAGATAGTGCTCCTTAGGATTCGGCCCATTTGTTACAAGGCGTAGATTACCATGGAGTTGGGTCTTGGCGAGGCTTTTTGCTATATAGAGTCCAGCTCCGAGGCCCGTGGGCTTAGTGCTCGGTACGGGGGAGAAGAGATGCTCAGCGATGTGTGGAGAGATGCCAATGCCGTTGTCTGACACGCTAAATCGTAGGAGCGCCTTGGTCTGTACTGAGTGGATGCGAACCTTTGCGTCTGGAAATTCTGCACATGCCTCAACGGCATTTTTTATGAGGATTGAGAATATATGCGTTAAGGCAAGAGGGTCACCTATGACACGCACTCCTTTTGTATCCGAGGTGTCGGCAGATACGGTGAGGTCTACTCGCCCCATTGTGATGAGTGGCTTGAGGTCCTCTAGGGTCTTGCGGAGGATACGGTGAGGGTTGAGTATTTTTTGATTATCATATGTGTTTAGTTGACGCCGGACGGCTTTAACCATGGCGGTAATTTGGGTAAAACTTTCTTGAGTGTCGCCGAGTGCTTTGTTGAGTTGGTCGGTATCTTTCAATCCTTCAATATCCATACCTAGGACGGATAAGTGATTAGATAGCTCATGAAGTGTCGCGGCGGTATTTTGCCCAAGTGCAGCAAAGCTATAGAGTTGCTTCGCTTCCTTGAGTTGGTTGGCACGTAATTTTGCCGACTCTTGGGCGAGTTGAAGTTTTAACTTTTCTTTTTGAGTTTTGAGTTTCTTTTCGGCCTGGCGTGCACGCTTAAGCGCATACTCGGAACGCTTCATTGACAGCCATATGGCTAGCGAGAAGGTGGAGAGTATGATGATATACGCAAAAACATCTCCGAATGACGAATGTTGCTCTAGGTGGATGAGGGTTGGTGTGTAGAGGCCCGAGCTATGAATGCCCTGGATTGCAATGAGCATTGCGCAGAGCAGAACGAGTGCTATCGGCATTTTCTTCGCACCAAGAAGGACGCCCGACAAGGTGACTATGAACCCAAGGGTGAGCATTCCTGCTGATATATTCACACCCCACTGAAACAGGGTTGCGAGTGCAAGTCCTGCATAAAGGGCTATGAGGAGATAATGGGCAGTCGTCTCTTTCCCTCTAGAGAATATCCAGCGTGCAAAGAAGAGATAGAGGAGGCACGCACTTCCCAGGTAGGTTCTTATTTTTACCGAACCTCCGTCAGCAATGTCATACGCGACGAGCAGCAGCACGAGTATGAGGGTTGCAGCTATAGATGCATTTAACATGTTTCGGCCAATGGCGTACTTGGAGCTACCGTGCGTGACATTGTTGACGAAAAACTTCTTAAGCCTCGACACTTAAGATTCTCCGGTAAGCCAGGGTGCGCCGGCTGACGCAGACTCTATGGCTTCGGATGTAACTGCACTTGCTGTGCGCAGGTCTGGGTCTGTGAGGATGGCACTAATGAGTGTTTTCTTCATCTTTTCTCTCCTTTCTGTTTTTTAAGAATCGCGGGTATCTCGACCATATACCCAAGTCCGTACACTGTTTTAATAAGAGGCTCATCAAAAGGCTTATCTACCTTATCCCTAATTTGTTTAATGTGCACATCGACGGAGCCAGTCCAGCTACCAGAGCTGGCGGGCCACGCCTGGTGTACAATCATCTCACGGGTAAGTACCCTGCCCGGGTTGAGGCAGAGGTACTCGAGAATGTTAAATTCCTTTCTTCGTAATTCAATAGGGAGGCCGTTGCGCGTGACGGTGCGGGTGTTTGGGTCGATCTCTAGGGAGCCTATAACTATTTTTTCACGATACACGCTGCTATGTTTTCTCCGTAGGAGTGCACGGATACGCGCGTGGAGCTCTTGGATTTCGAACGGCTTCGTAATGTAGTCATCTGCGCCAGTGGTGAGAAGGTTTACTTTGCTTGCCGTAGAGTCTTCTCCGCTCACTACAAGTACTGCAGTTTCGGGCCAGAATTTTTTAATTTGAATACAGACTTCATTTCCAGTGAGGCCAGGGAGTCCGAGGTCTAGGATTATTAAGTCGAACGAAGATGATGCGAGTGTCTGCAGTCCGTCTTCTCCGGTATGTGCTATCTCGACAACGTACCATTTTTGTAGGCGTTCTTTTGTGCGTAATGCGAGTCGTTCGTTGTCGTCAATGATAAGTATTTTCATACCGTTCCTTTATATGTTTATGCTTATTCTCCCTATTCTATAACCAGATTGTTAAATAGTTATTAAATAAATTCATTTCCCCTTCTATCTACTCGCTTTTTCCTAATACGGGGTATAATAATAAGTATGACAGCCGAAACACTTATTCGTATTATTGCAGACGGTGCGGTAATTCCGGTGGTGCTCATAGGGGTATGGGCGCTTCTTTTCAAAGTTCCAAAAGGTGCACGATTCGCTGCGTATAGTAGAGTACTTCTCGCTGGATTAACCGCCTATATGGTGGCAAAGTTTATCGGAACAATCTACCAGCCAGAGGGTATGCGGCCATTTGAGCTTATGGGTGTTGACCCAGGTGCCTCGTATCTGGATAATCCAGGATTCCCATCTGATCACGTTCTTTTTGTAACGGCTATAACGCTTGCTGTGTGGTTTGAGACGCGGCGTAAGGGCATTACGATTGTATTAGTAGTACTGAGCGCGCTTGTTGCGCTTGGGCGTGTACTTGCGCTTGTACACAGTCCACTTGATGTTTTTGGTGGTATTGCTTTTGCGCTTGTAGGAGCGCTATGGTACGGTAGTAGATATATAGAGGAGAAAAAAGATGGCAAAGGTGGTGGTGGACAATCAAAACGTCGTCGCCCCGTGGCGATCTAGACTTCCGTTTATTGGAATTGCAGCAGCCGCTGGTGTGGTGTGGTGGGTTCTCACGAGTATTCTTATTCAGTATGTCATCGAGCCGCTCGCGTGTAGAAGTGCAGCGACACTGACTGCATGCGGGGATGCACCGAGTATTGCAGGTTCGCTTGCTGCAATCCTTGTGTCGGTAGGCTCCCTGCTTATTTTCGCTCATTTACGGTATGCTCGACCACTCTTTGTTGCAGTTGGTGGTGCGGGTTTGCTGTGGAGTCTGGGTCTTTATGTCGCGGGACTTGCTTGGTATGAGGCACTGGCGTGGTCAGTGGCGCTCTACGTGCTTGCTTATACCCTCTCTTTGCTTATTGCGCATGTTCGTAATGTCTGGCTTAGCGCCACCGTGCTGATTGCGGCAACCATACTTATTCGTCTTTTCGTAGCTTTTTAGTCCATCTTTGCGCGCATGCCTGCGTGGTATACTGAAGATATGAATGAAGGAATGGTGGGTCTACTTATTATCGCTGCGGTTATCACCGGCGCACTAGTGGCTTTTGTTATTGTAAAGCTACAAAATAAAGGGAATCAAGCAGGGAGCGTAGAGCTCCTCAAGGCGGATATGACAGAGCTCAATAGGGCGGTTGTGACATTGCAGTCGTCAATGGGTCAGACGCTTGAGCGCAACGCAACATCGATGCAGCAATCTGTGCAGCGGCAGCTAGCCGAGAGTATGAAGCTCGTTCATAACGTATCAGACAGGTTAGCGAAACTTGATGAGACGAACCGCCGGGTTGTTGATGTGGCGGATGAGTTAAAGACACTACAAAACGTCTTGCAGAATCCAAAGCAGCGCGGTGTCTTTGGTGAATACTACTTGGAGTCGGTACTTTCAAATATTCTTCCGGTAAAGAATTTTAAGATGCAGTACGCTTTTAGTGGAAATGTTATTGCAGATGCTGTGATTATCCTTGATAAGGGTAAGCTACTGCCGGTAGATAGTAAATTTAGCTTAGAGAACTATAACCGTATGGTAGGGACAACGGGCAAAGCAGAGCGTGAGGTGTTTCTGAAGAAAGTTCGCGCAGATTTGAAGGGTCGCATTGACGAGACGAGCAAATACATTCGCCCAGAAGAGAACACTATGGATTTCGCCTTTATGTTCATCCCAAGTGAATCGCTTTATTATGACCTCTTGATTGGCGACGTAGGGACAGGCTCAAGCGCCCGTGATCTTATTGAGTATGCGTTCCGGGAGAAGCAGGTTATTATAGTCAGTCCTACAAGCTTCATGGCATACCTGCAGACTGTTCTACAGGGCCTTAGAAGTCTCCAGATTGAAGAGCAGGCGAAGGGTATTCAAACGCAAGTTGGTAAGCTAGGGCGCCATATTGCCGCGTTTGATACGTACATGGATAAGCTTGGTAGGTCGCTGGGGACTACGGTGAATCATTTCAACAACGCTCATAAAGAGCTCTCTAAGATTGATACTGACGTGGTAAAGATTGCTGGTACAGAAAAGCAGATTGAGCCAGTTTCTCTACAGCGCCCAAATGAAGATTAGATTCACAAAGACATAATAAAAACCCGCCGTCAGCAGGCGGGTTTTTATATGAGTAAACGTCTTGGTTACTTATCTTTTCCGTGCACGAGGTCACGGATGACAAATCCAAGGATACCACCAATAACTGGTCCAAGGATGTAGATAAGGTATGACCATGAGTTTGAGTCAAACGCTTGGAGTGATACTGCAACCGCAGGGTTGATGATTGCGCTTGCTGATACAAATCCAGCAGCAGTTACTGCAACCATGAGTGCAACGAGGATACCTGTACCAGCGGTGAATGCCGCGTTGACAAGGTCCTTAGCCCGTGTAGCTTGTGCAATTGCAAAACCAAGGATCATAGTACCAACAATCTCAGCGAAGAGGATGTACATTTCTTTTCCTTCAAGTCCTGAAATGTCATTTGCTGCGAAGAGGGTTGCTGCCCCTGCGCCGTAAAGTGACTCTTCAGCTGATGGCTGTCCTGCACCTGCAAGGAATGCGTTAAGCGCAAAGTACGCCACCGCAGCACCGAGGAACTGAACAAGAATGTATCCAATCGCACGGATTGAGTCGATGCGACGTGTTGCCCATGCACCGATGGTGATAGCTGGGTTTACGTGTGCACCTGAGATACCACCGATGAGTAGTACGATACCGACGAGTGCAAAGAGTACGAAGATCGGCTGACCTTGTCCTGCAATGATAACGCTCGCAAGTAAGAATGTACCGATGAACTCAGCGGCAAGTACACGCCAGAATGCTGCTGATTTTACAGCTGATTCAACGCGCTGACCGAGGGACTGCTTCTTTGTTGATGCAGAGACGGTCTTTACGGTAGTTGTTGACACTCGAGAAGCTGCTGACGACTTCTGTGAGGTCTTCTTCTTTGTAGAAGCGGCTTTTTTAGTTGTAGCCATATATTTCCCTCCTTAATGGTAAATATGGTTACAGTATACCATAAACAATACGGGTGAAGAGCGGTTTTTCGGCGAAGGGAGGTGCTATACTATTTAGTATATGGGACTTTATTTAAAGCAGAACGAAACACGATCAGAGCTTCGCCAGCGTATTGAGCGGGAGCTACAAGAGAAGGCGCGTAAGCGAAATGGTAGTGAAAGCGAGCGGCCAGACGGTGTTGACGATAGTGCGTACATAAAAGACACAAAGCAGACGACTGGTCTTGCGTGGGTGTGGTTTGGTATTTTCTTGGCAGTTGTAGCGCTTGTTGTTGTGCTGATTGTGAGTACATTTTAAATACACGCGCAGTCGTATCTCCATGATATACTTAAGTAAGTATGTCAGTAGTAGAAATTGAGAGTGTGAAGCAGGAGCTTCTTTCTAGGGTTGAGCAGAGTGATACACCGCGCGACATCCTGAAGGCTCCAGAGATAAAGAGGTTGTACGGGATGCTTGGTTCGCTTGATCCAAGTGAAAAGGCAGCGTTCGGCAAGCAGGTGAATGAACTTCGCGTCGCGCTTGAGGCTGCCGCTACTAAAAGAGAGGAAGTGTTGGACTCGGCGGATGTCGCGGCGATTGACGTGACCGCACCGTGGGCGGCAAATCAGCCGAGACCAGAGCTCCTTCCTGTGATTCAGGGCACTGCCCATCCTATCAATCAAGAGATTGGTGTTATTGTCGATATCTTTACTCGTATGGGATTCGAAGCGATTGAGTCGCGTCAGATTGACGACGACCACCATATGTTTGGTGCATTAAACTTCCCTGAAGACCACCCTGCGCGTGACGGGTATGATACCTTTAGGACAGAAGAGGGGTTCATTCCTCCTGCGCACACCTCTACTATGCAGCACCGTATCCTTAAGGCGGGTCGCGAGAAGCTTGAAAGCGGAGGCGCTATCGCTTCCGTGAGCTATGGCCGCGTATTTAGAAATGAAGATGTAGACGCAACGCACGAGCATACTTTTTATCAGTGCGAGGGTGTGTTTGTAAGCGCAACCGCAACACTTGGTGATATGCTTGGGACGCTTCGTTCGTTCTTCGAGTCGTACTACGGTCAAACACTTCGTATCAAGACACAGCCGGCGTATTTCCCATTCACAGAGCCTGGTCTTGAGTTTGCGATTGAGAAGCCTGCTTCTATTGGCGGAAAGCCAGGTGATTGGCTTGAGATGCTGGGGTGTGGGATGATCCATCCGAATGTCCTTGAGTCTGCAGGGATTGATCCGAAGAAATATCAAGGGTTCGCCTTTGGTGGCGGAGTAGAGCGCCTTATTATGCTTAAGTATGGCATTGAGGACCTTCGGCACTTTGAGTCAGCACGTTTAGCATTTTTGAGGAAGTTTGCAGTATGATTATTTCAGTAAATTGGTTGAAGAAGTTTGTTGATATCGACATGCCTATTGATGAGCTTGTCTCTTTGATAGGCGCGCGACTTGTTGAGGTTGAGGGTACAGAGGACCTTGGTGAGAAGTACAAGGATGTGGTCGTTGCCCGTGTCGTAACTTCAGTTAAGATGGAGGATTCCGACCATCTTAATATTGTACGGATTGATGATGGTGGGGCGGTGACAGACGTTGAGCGCGGTGAAGACGGCTTTATTCAGGTTGTCTGTGGCGCTCCAAACGTGCACGATGGTATGCTTGTCGCGTGGCTTCCACCGAAGAGTGTTGTCCCTGAAACATACGGTACAGATGAGCCGTTCGTTCTTGCTGCCCGCCCACTTCGTGGCCATGTAAGTAATGGTATGCTTGCAAGCGCACGAGAGCTTGCGCTGTACGATGAGCATGATGGAATTCTTGAGGTAGATAAAGAAGTTGAGCCAGGTGCGTCTTTCGCCGAGGTGTATGAACTGAACGATACGCTTATTGATATTGAAAATAAGTCACTTACGCACCGGCCAGATGCCTTTGGTGTTATTGGATTTGCCCGCGAAGTTGCTGGTATACAGGGAAAGCAGTTCCAAACTCCGGAGTGGCTTCGTGATATCACGGAGGTAGAGGCTGTTACTGATGCGCTTGAAGCTCCAGCTATCAGTATTGAGAGCGCCGAGCTATCGAAGCGCTTCCAGCTTGTCGTTCTTGATGGGGTTACAGAAGAGGCGCAGTCGAGCGTGGAGATGCAGACGTATCTTGCTCGGTCTGGCGTTCGCCCAATTAACGCAGTTGTTGATATTTCAAACTACCTCATGCTCCTTACCGGGCAGCCAACGCATATGTACGATTATGACAAGCTGAAGGCTGTTGCTGGAGATGACTTTACGGTAGGCGTTCGTTCTGGGCGCGCAGATGAGACACTCATCCTTCTTGATGGAAAAGAAACAACTCTTGATGAGTCGGATATTGTGATTACGGCAGGCGATACCCCGGTTGGTCTTGCTGGTATTATGGGTGGAAAGAGCACTATTGTTGACGAGACGACTCGAAGGGCGGTACTTGAGGTTGCGACGTTCGACCTCTATCACATGCGCTCATCTCAAATGCGTCACGGGGTATTCTCTGAGGCAGTTACGCGCTACACAAAGGGCATTCCGGCGGAACTAGGGCGTCCAGTACTTAATAAGGCCGTGAAGATGGCGGCTGAATACATCGGCGCTACTCCTGCAAGCGGCGCTATTGACGCGTATCCAGGTGAGCGACCATCTGAGGTTGTGGAGATAGAGAGTAGTCACGTAAATGATCTTCTAGGAACGCAGTTTAGTAGTGATGATATCGCTGAGCTTCTTGAGAATGTAGAGTTTGAGGTCTCCTTTGATGGGCTGAAGGGTGCGGTGACGGTCCCTTACTGGCGTAACGATATTCACATCCCAGAGGATATTATCGAGGAAGTTGGGCGACTTTCCGGATTCGACGCGATTAATGCGACGATGCCATCACGAGACTTTACCGCTGTTCATCCAGCAAGGATTGATGTGTTGCGTACGACCATGCGCAGTTCACTGGTTTCATCTGGTCTTAATGAGGTGCTTACCTATAGCTTTGTTCATGGTGACCTTCTAAAGAAGGTGGGTCAGAAGCAAGAGGATTCTTATAGAATTACAAACAGTATCAGCCCCGAACTTCAGTATTACCGGCAGAGTCTTACCCCTAGTCTCCTTCAACATATAAATGCGAATGTCCGCCTTGGGTATAACGCATTTGGGCTGTTTGAGTTTAATAAGGTGCACGATAAATCATTCGGCATGACGGATGAGTCGGTGCCGGTTGAGCGTAATGCTCTTGCTGTGGTTATGACTGATGCTAAGAATACATCTGGTACGGCCTTCTATCAGGCTAAGTATGTACTTGAGCGCATTCTTAAGGCTGCGGGTGTCAAGGCGCGGTACGTAGCTTTGGATACTTCGCGTGATGCAGATTTGGCGCAGAGTGCACCTTTTGAACCGAAGCGAAGTGCGCAGGTAGTGCTTGAGGACGGAGCGGTGCTTGGTGTCGTCGGTGAATATAAGAAGGCGGTGGCGAAGGCGTTTAAACTTTCTGAGTACACGGCCGGTTTTGAAATATCGGTAGACCTGCTTGTTGAGCGAGCGCCACTTGTGGCGATAGAATACGCCCCGCTGAGTCGATATCCGGGCGTGGAGCGTGACCTATGTTTTAAGGTGGCTGAAAGCGTCGCATACGCTGATGTAGAGGGGGCCGTTTCTGAGGCACTGTCTACCACTGCGGTTGAGGCGTCGGTGGCACCACTGGATATTTACGCACCAGAATCAGGTGATACAAAGAACGTGACGGTACGTATTAATCTCGTATCTCACGATAAGACACTTACTTCTGATGAGGTGGGTGAGATTATAAGAAAAGTTTCAGAACATGTAGTGAATCTAACAAATGGAGAGGTAGTATAGATATGGCAACATCAAAAGCACAGCGATTTGGAATATGGGTAATTGTAGTACTCATGGTACTAGGAACGCTCGTATCATTCGTAATCATTGCTCTTGCAAATCAAAATGACGCAACAGACGCAGCACTTGTGCAGAAGCAGCAGACGGAGTATCAGCAGGCACAGACGGAGTATGCGGAAAAACTTCACGCTGTCTTCACTGAGAACTTTGGCGAGTACGCTACGTATAGCGATCGAGTCTCTGAGTTTGACGCAGAAGCGGTCACGGAGCTTCAGTCAGAAGACCTTAAGGTTGGCGAAGGTGCAGTTGTTCCAGAGGGCGGAAAAGTTACGGCCTTCTACGTAGGATGGAACCCTAAGGGCGAAGTCTTCGATAGTTCGTTTGAGAATGGCAAGGTCGTGAAGGCACCATTCGATACAAGCATTGGTGCAATTGAGGGCTGGGATCAAGGTGCTGTTGGTATGCATGAAGGCGGCGTGCGCCTCCTGACTCTTCCTGCAGAGCTTGCATATGGCGAAACCGGGAGTGGTGAACTTATTCCACCAAACACACCTCTTCGCTTTATAATGTTTGTACTTCCAGCTGATATTGAGCTTCCCGAGCAGCCTGAAATGCCAGAAGAGCTTTACCAGAGTCTCATCCGTCAGTACGGAGGGCAGTAATGAGTAGTGAGATTCGCGATGTCGTAATGGTAGGCGCGGGTCCGAGCGCGCTGACTGCGGCGGTATATACAACGCGTGAAGATATCGATACGGTTCTTTATGAGCGTGCGACTATTGGCGGACTTGCGGCGACAACGGATATGATCGATAACTACCCAGGTTTTCCTGACGGTGTTGCGGGTATGGAGCTTGCTGGTAAGTTTGAGCAGCAAGCTGCTCGCTTTGGTGCGCAGGTTGATTTTGGTGAAATTTCATCGCTGAAACGCGATGGCGAATATATCTCTGTAGAGGTTGACGGGCAGCCTGTTAAGGCGCGTGCCGTACTTGTGGCGACAGGAAGTGACTATAATAAGCTCGGTATCCCTGGCGAGGCTGAATTATACGGACGCGGCGCACACTACTGTGCAACGTGCGACGGAGCATTCTATAAAGAGCGAAAGTTGGCTGTTGTTGGTGGTGGGAACTCTGCTATCCAAGAAGCTATCTTTTTGACTCGATACGCCTCGCATATTGATTTGATCGTTCGTAGCTCCATAAAGGCGAGCGAGATACTTCAAGAGGATCTGCAGAAATATGTAAACGAGGGTAAGATTTCGATTCACCTTGAAACGAAACCGCTAGAAATACTTGCAGAAAACGGCACTGCTAAGGGTGTTGTAACTGAAGGCCCTGATGGTACGAAGACTATCGAGGTGGACGGTGTGTTTATCTTCGTAGGCTTGATTCCAAATAGCCAATTCCTTGATGGGACGGGTATTGAACTTGATGAAGCCGGCCTCATTAAGACGGATGAATACTTCGCAACTACCATGCCGGGAGTGTTTGCAAGCGGCGACGTTAGGAGCGGTACGGTGCGTCAGGTTGTGAGTGCTGCGGGCGAGGGTGCGGCGGCGGCAATTTCAATTCGTGAATATATTGATGGTATGAGGCGGCGCGGACTTTAGCCTGCGCAATTAAGCGGACTTAAATGGCCTAGTTCACGCTCTTCTTCTGAGGAGCGTGAATTTCTTTATAGAAGTCTTCTAGTTGTGAGATGATTGCTGGGTCGGCTGTCTCGATGGCAACCTCTCGAGTTCCGAGGAGTACGCCCGTGTAGGCAAAGTTATGAGAGCCACTGATTGCACGCTTTGTGCCATCTTCGAGCGTGAAGATGATGCACTTTGCGTGAAGATATGCGTCCTGTGAATAGGCCGTGGAGAGGCCGCTGAGAAACTGGCTCACGGTGATAGCGAAGCGGTTGAGTCCTTTCGCCTGATTAGTGCGGTTGTAATAGAATTCTGTGGGTTTCTTCTTTAGGATACGGGCGAGTGTTCCTGTTGGGCAGTACTGCGAGATGAAGACAATGTGTGTGGACTTTCGCGCGAGCTCGCAGGCGCGTCGGTAGATGATAGATTGCCCAATAAATCCGCCGTCAAACAAGACGTCCATTTCTGGGTGCTCATAGGCAACGCTTGGGTAGTTGATTGTTTCTCGCTCAGCTTTAATTATTCGTTTCTGCTCCTCGACAAGCCGATCCGCAAGGCGCGCATCTGATAGGCTGAACATGTAGTCCTGGTTAGCGATACCGCTATCGTAGAGATTGACACCACCGAAGCTAAAGATCTCGTCATCAATAACGCACCATTTACTGTGCGTTCGGCCGGTAAAGAAGGTGACTCTTCCTCGGCCAAGCCAAGAGAATTTTACCCCTGCTCGCTTGAGGCTCTTGACCATTCTGTTCGTCTCCTTCGCTCCACTACTGTAGTAGCGAAGGGGGAGAAATCCGTTATTAATCTCGCCGTAGGTAAAGACATCCGCCGCTACGACAACAGAGATGCCCCTGCGTGCAGCAGCCTCGAGCTCCGTAATAAAAGCATTGGTCTCTGTATGGTCCGCAATAACCATAGAAAGGACGTAGATGCGTTTTTTTGCGGTAGCCATTGCAGCTGCCGCTTGCTGGACATATTGTGATGGAGAAATTAATTTCACTCCTGTCATTATATACGTAAACAGGTAAAACTGCTAAGATTAGAGGAAGAGATAAATAACTGTAAGGAGATATGACGATGGCATATGCTGAAGTAACGTCTGGTGATATTGATAGCGGTGTGGTAAATGTAATTATTGAAATCCGCAAAGGTGAGCGTAATAAGTACGAGTTCGATAAGGACACGGGGCGTCTTTTCCTTGACCGCGTAAACGGAACATTCCTTGGGTACCCAGCTGATTATGGATATATCCCAGAGACACTTTGTGAAGACGGCGACCCGCTTGACGCGCTGCTTATCATTGATGAATCAGTGCCACACGGTACGGTTGTTCCATCACGCCCAATCGGTGTCCTCTATTTTGAGGATGACGGTGAAATGGACGAGAAGCTCATTGTTGTTCCAGCTGATGATATTAGCAAGGATCACATCAAGGAGCTTGATGACCTCGGCGCTGCATTTAAGAAGAATATTGAACACTTCTACGCACATTATAAGGACTGGAAGAAGGACTGGAACGGTGTTGACGGAAAGCTTCACGGATGGGGTGATGCTGAGGCGGCCGTAAAGGTTGTGAACGAATCTATTGCGCGCGCGGCGTAGTGGAGTTTACTTATAAAAAACGCCCCATATGCGGGGCGTTTTTTATTTTGTTTTTCGTCGCGCCTTATCTCTTATGATGGCTGCCGCATGACTGATACCCTCTATAGCACCAGTTTTTCTTAGTTGTGCTTTGAGCTTCGTGCGCGCATGGGTCGTCTTCACAAGGTCGAGCCACGATGCCTTTGGCTGAACGGTCTTTCGTGTAACAACTTCTACGATATCGCCATTTCGAAGTGGCCTATCGAATGGGTGAATGGCACCGTTTACCTTAAAGCTGTGAACATGCCTCCCTATATCACTGTGTACGAGGAAGGCGAAGTCGAGCGGAAAGGCGCCCTCTGGAAGATTATAGATATCTCCGCGCGGAGAGTAAACGAAGATGCGGTCGTCAAACAGGTCGATAGAGAGTTGCTCGCGGGGAATTTCCTCGCCATCACCAAGGCGTGTGGCAATTTCTTGGAGCTGCGATATCCACTGCATGTGTCCAGGGAGAACTGCGGTGCCGTCTTTGCTCTTACCTTTTGTGTAGGCTTTTGTCTTTTTCTGCTCGTTGTAATGGAAGCTTGCTGCCAACCCGCGCTCGGCATACTGGTGCATCTCGTCAGTCCTAATTTGAAATTCAACAATCTGCTGGGACTGCGTGATGACGGTTGTATGGAGACTCTGGTAGCCGTTTGGTTTTGGAATAGCGATGTAATCCTTAATGCGCGCAATCATAGGCTGATAGAGCGCGTGAAGAATCCCAAGTACACGGTAGCAGTCCTCTTTAGAGTCAACGACAACACGGAGTGCCATGAGGTCGTAAACGTCGTCGATATTTCCGTCGGTTTTCTTCAGTTTCTTATAGAGGCTATAGACGCTTTTTACACGTCCGTTAATTTCACTTGGAATGTTATTTTCTCTAAGGGTCTGTTCAACTTCTGCGCGGACAATACCAAGCTTACGTGTACTTTTCCCAAGACGTTTTTTCATCTGATTCTGGAGCCGCTTAAATTCCGCAGGATCAAGATAGCTAAAGGCGAGCTCCTCGAGCTGTACACGGACGCGTCCCATACCAAGACGGTCTGCCATTGAAGCAAATACCTCGAGGCTTTCGCGCGCAATCTTAATTTGTTTTTCACGAGTCATGTACTGGAGCGTCTGAAGATTGTGGAGACGGTCGGCAAGTTTAATAATGATGACGCGGACATCCTGGCCAACGGCAATGAGGAGCTTCGAAAGATTGTCTTTGGTTTGCGGGAGGTAGTGCATGAGATCCTGCATACCGGCGCGAGCCTGTGAGATTTTCGTAACACCGTCTACAAGAAATGCAACGTCTTTGCCGAATAGAGACTCTAGTGTTTCGAGTGTGGTGTCGGTGTCTTCGACGGTATCGTGAAGGATGCCAGCGAGAACGGTATCTGGGTCCATACCCCAATCAATCAAGATAGACGCAACAGAGAGGGGATGGATGATGTAGGGTTCTCCACTTTTTCTTTTCTGACCCTTGTGTGCGGCACTCGCAAGATCAACCGCATACTCAAGCTCAAGGAGTTGGTCCTTGGTGTAGAGGGGGCGGGCTTGATCGAGGAGGATGCTCTTTTTCATAAGAGTAAGTATACGCTATTGCTGAGGTGTTGGGTAGGTAGTATACTAAGAGGCAAAGAACTAATGCTTAAAAGCGCCTTGGGGGGACTATGGCAAAAACACGACTTGCAATTAACGGATTTGGCCGCATTGGACGTAACGCATTTAAACTTGCGTTTGACCGTGAAGACCTGGAGGTTGTTGCAGTAAACGACCTGACTGATACGAAAACACTCGCGTACCTGCTTCGTAATGATAGTAACTATGGTACATACAAGTACGAAGTTGGGCATGACGATACGGGCATTATCGTCAACGGTCAGCATATTGAGGTGACCGCAGAGCGTGACCCAGCGCTCCTACCTTGGGCTGAGAAGCAGGTGGATATTGTTATTGAATCTACAGGGCGTTTTACGGACAAAGAATCTGCAGAGCTTCACGTTAAGGCGGGTGCGAAGCGTGTTGTTATTAGCGGACCAACAAAGAGTGATGGCGTTGATACGATTGTCCTTGGTGCAAATGAAGACGCCGTTGAAGGATCGAGCGTTGTTGTGAGTAACGCGAGCTGTACGACCAACTCCCTAGGTGCGGTTATGGCGATTCTTGATGCTGAGTTTGGCGTTGTGAAGTCACTCCTTACTACTGTACATAGCTACACTGCAAGTCAGGCACTTCAGGATGCTCCAGCGGGAGACCTCCGTGATGGACGTAATGCGGCAGAGAATATTGTGCCTGCAACAACCGGTGCGGCAATTGCTGTTGCGAAGACGCTGCCTCAGCTCAAGGGTAAGTTTGACGGTCTCAGTATTCGTGTTCCGACCCCAGTTGTTTCAATTAGCGACGTGACAGTTCTTCTTGGACGTGACACGACAGTTGATGAGATTAATGATGTGTTTAAGCGTGCGGCAGCCGACCCATTCTATCGCGGTATTCTTGGTGTAAGCGAAGAGCCACTCGTGAGCCGTGATTATATAGGTAATAGTCATTCAGGTGTTGTTGATCTTCTTCTTACGAAGGTGGTTGATGGTGACCTTGCGAAGATTATGGTGTGGTATGACAACGAGTGGGGTTATTCAAACCGTCTCGTAGAGCTTGTCGCTGATATTGCAAAAGGACTTCGCGCCTAGTTCGTAGAAGTTAGGTAGGAGGGGTATGAAGATATACATAGGAGCAGATCATCAGGGGTACGACTTGAAGGATGATGTCTTCGCGTATCTCGCAAAACGTGGGTATGAGGTTGAGCATGTGGGCGAAGCGCAGCTCGACCCTAGTGATGACTTTCCTATCTTTGCCCAGGCAGTTTCGCTAAGGGTGCTTGGGAGTGACGATCGTGACCCACGCGGTATTCTTATTTGTGGTGGCGGTCAAGGTATGGCGATGGCGGCTAACCGCTTTCGTGGCATTCGTGCTGGCGTCGTTTGGGATGCGCACGAGGCAAAGATGGTGCGCAATGACCTAGATAGTAATATCCTTTGTCTTCCTGCACGTATCTTTAAGGATGCTGATAGTGCAGGCTGGGAAGGGATTGTAGAGACATGGCTGAGTACGCCATTTGCGGCTGCAGCACGATTCCGTAGGCGTAATGCAGAAATGGACGAGCTGTCGTAATGAGTGTTGTTGTCCCAACGATTATGGCCGAGACCGTCGATCAACTTAAGGCATCGATAGATAGGCTCGCTCCTTTCGCACGCCGCGTCCACTTTGACCTCGCAGACGGAGATTTTGCACCGACCATACTTATTGATCCAGATAAGCTCTACTGGCCAGAGGGCTGGGAGGTTGATATTCATATGATGTATGCACGTCCTTCTGAGCAGCTTGCCCGGATCGTAGCGTTGCGGCCTCGTATGATAATTCTACACGCTGAATCCCAAGAGGATATCCTTCCACACATCAAGTACTTAAAGGAGCAGGGTGTAAAAACGGGCGTCGCACTTTTAAAAACGACCGTCCCAGCAACGGTGCAGGATATTATCATGGAAGTTGATCATGTAATGATTTTCTCAGGTGACCTTGGTAAGTATGGCGGTAAAGCAAGTATGATGCAGCTTGAGAAGGTGCGGCTTGTGAAGAAGATTCGTCCAGATGTTGAGATTGGCTGGGACGGCGGTGTGAGTATCGAGAATGCGTATACATTGGCACAGGGCGGTGTTGACGTACTGAATGCTGGGGGGTCAATCGCTAAGGCAGATTCACCAGTTGATGTATATAACGGACTTGTAAAAGAAATTAATAAACATGGAGTGATTTAAGGTGGGGAAGTTAACGGTTCCGCAGATTGAACAGAAGGCGAATAGTATTCGCCAGGATATTATTCGTATGCTTGAAGAGGCGGGGAGTGGTCACAGTGCTGGGCCGCTCGGACTCGCTGATATTTTTGCAGCGCTTTATTTTGATATTATGGAGATTCGTCCAGAAGAGCCTGATTGGGATGAGCGCGACGTATTCTTCTTGAGTAACGGGCATGTCGTTCCTGTGCAGTACGCGGCTATGGCAGAGGCGGGGTACTTTGATAAGACAGAGCTTTCTACGCTTCGAAAGTTCGGAAGCCGTCTACAGGGCCACCCGGAGCGCATCAAGCTTCCGGGTATTGAGGCAACAAGCGGTCCGCTTGGGAGCGGGCTCTCACAGGCGTCTGGATACGCCTACACTCTAAAGTATCTTGATAAGAACCCGCAGCGCTTTGTGTACGTTGTGATGGGGGATGGTGAGCTGAATGAAGGGAATATCTGGGAAGCTGCGATGTTTGCTGGTAAGTATAAGCTTGGTCAGTTAATTGCCTTTGTGGATCGAAATAATATTCAGATTGATGGTGCTACGGAAGACATCATGCCGCTTGAGGACCTTCGCGGTAAGTGGGAGTCCTTTGGCTGGCACGTTCTTGAAATTGACGGCCATAACATTGAAAGTATTATTGATGCCGCAAGTCAGGCCCGTGCCGTGACACATCGTCCAACAGTGGTTATTAGCCATACAATCCCGGGCAAGGGCGTTGATTTCATGGAATATAATTATAAGTGGCACGGTATGCCACCAAACGCAGAACAGGCCAAGGAGGCACTTGAAGACCTCCGTACGCTTGGCGGAAAGATTACACACGAAGGGGCGGGGGTATAATCATGAGCTATCCACTACGAGACGACATCTATAGTAACGACGTTCCGCAGGAGCCAATTCGTGCTGGATTTGGACGTGGACTTGTTAAGGCAGGTGAAGAGGATGAATCTGTCGTGGCACTCTGCGCAGACCTTACGGAGAGTACGCAGATGCACCTCTTTAAGGAGAAATTCCCTGAGCGCTTTGTTGAGGTTGGTATTGCAGAGCAGAACTTAGTTACTGTTGCAAGTGGCATGGCGCATGCTGGCAAGATTCCTTTTACAAGTAGCTATGCAGCGTTTAGCCCTGGGCGTAACTGGGAGCAGATTCGTACTACAGCAACGCTGAACGAGCAGCCGGTAAAGATTGTCGGTTCGCATGCCGGTGTGAGCGTTGGGCCAGACGGCGCAACACACCAGATGCTTGAGGATATTGCATTGATGCGTGTACTACCGAATATGGTAGTGATTGCGCCTGGTGATAGCGTCGAGGCTGAGAAGGCGACACGTGCACTCGCCCAGAACGGGCAGCCAAGCTATCTTCGCTTAGCTCGTGAAAAGACACCAATCTTCAGTACAGAAGACGCGCCGTTTGAGATTGGTAAGGCATATGTACTTCGTGAGGGGAGTGACGTGTCTCTCTTTGGTACGGGTACGATGACATACCAGCTACTTATTGCGGCGAAGTACCTAGAGCAGCGAGGAATAAACGCAGAGGTTGTTCACGTACCTACTATCAAGCCGCTTGATACTGAGACGCTTCTTGTGAGTGCGCGCAAGACTGGTCGTGTTGTGACTGCAGAAGAGGCGCAAGCTGCAGGCGGCTTTGGAAGTGCAGTTTCGGAGTTCTTGAGCGAGGTACTCCCGATGCCGATTAAGCGAATTGGTATTAATGACAGGTTTGGTGAATCTGGTGCTCCAGCTGAGCTCCTTGAGTACTTCCGTCTCACTGGTGACGCAATTGCTGACGACGTCCTTGCATTTACAGAGAATATGCCACGCTATCATCAGGAGTAGATGAGCCTGTAAGCTTTCAAGCATAAGTGATATACTGATAATCAAAGAGTTAAATTTACCAAGGGGGTCCCAGTGGGTCTTACTATATCTGAAATTCGCGACAATACTATGCGCGCGCGCCACTTAATGCAGCGTACACGCCAGCAGGGATTTGCTGTCGGTGCATTTAATATTGATAATCAAGAGACATTGATTGCAATCTGTCGTGCAGCGCAGAAGCTGAACGCTCCTGTGCTTGTTGAGCTGAGCCAAGGCGAAGTCGAGGCGATGGGTCTTGAGAACGTGCGTGATATGGTTGATAACTACAAGAAAGAGTATGGTATCGAGATGTACCTCAATCTTGACCATAGCCCTAATGTAGAAGCGGCAAAGCGTGCAATCGATGCTGGGTATGAGTTTATTCATATTGATATCTCTCAGGCAAACCACGATGCAACAGACGAGGAGATCATTGCCAAGACGAAAGAGGTAGTGGAGTATGCGAAGTTTACTGGCGCGCTCGTAGAAAGCGAACCACACTATTTTGGCGGAAGTAGTAACGTGCATGAGGATGCAATCGACTACGATGAGATTAAGAAAACTTTCTCTACGCCAGAGGGTGCTCGTGCATTCGAGGAGGCAACTGGAATCGATACATTTGCTGCTGCTATTGGAAACTTGCACGGTAAATATCCTGTACCGAAGGTGCTTGATCTCGAGCTCCTCAAGGAGATTCGCGGAGCGCTTAAGAATCAAATTAGTCTTCATGGTGGCTCAGGTACACCTTCGCATTACTTCGAGGAGGCTGCTAAGATTGGTGTCAGTAAGGTGAATATCAATAGCGATATGCGCTATGCATTCAGGACTGAGCTGGAAAAGGTACTCAAGGAGAATCCAAACGAGTATGCAGTTGTAAAGCTTATGCCACAGGTATATACAGCCGTTCAGGCTGTGGTTGAAGAGAAGATTCATGCATTCGGTAGTGCAGGAAAGGCGGTGGTGTAGGTTAGTGTCAGTTCCGACAATCGTTACTGTAGGTAAGGCAACGCAGGATGTGTTCCTGCGAAGTTCAAATGAATTTGCTCAGTTCGAGCACAAGGGCGTTCAGTATGAAAGCCTTCCTGTTGGGCAGAAGCTTGCGCTGGACGATGTGATATTTAGCACCGGCGGCAACGCGACGAATGCCGCTGTTACGTTTGCAAGGCAGGGTCTTCACAGCAAATATATCTGGTGCCTTGGTACTGATATCGCAAGTGAAGTGATCCTTCAGAGTCTTGATAAAGAGGGGATTGATACGGCAAGCGTACACCAGAGTGGTGAATATTACTCAAGCTACTCAGCAGTCTTGATGCTGAGTGGTGGTGAGCGTACTATCTTTAATCACAAGGGCATGATGCCCGAGGGAGACAGTCCCGATATCGACCTTTCAGCAATGAACGGAGCTGACTGGCTCTACGTATCCTCACTTGGTGATATGGAGCTTCTTGAACGCGTTGTGACGTATGCCGTGAGCCAGAATGTACGTATCATGTTTAACCCTGCGGGGTCTGAACTGGAGGAGTCAGAGAAGCTCAAGGCGCTATTGCCTGATATCGACATCCTTACGCTAAACAAGGAAGAAGCGCAGATGGTTGTTGAGGGTGATACGCTTGAAGAGCTTGCTCGGCGACTTCGCAATTACTGTGATGTCGTTATCGTCTCGGACGGTCCGAACGGTGCAACGGCTACGGACGGGAAGACAATTGTTCACGCGGGTATGTATGAGGACGTGCCGGTGGTGGACCGTACGGGTGGCGGAGATGCATTCGGCTCTGGCTTCCTGAGCCAATACTCGCAAGGCGCGAGCCTTAAGGACGCAATTATTTTTGCGAGCGCAAACTCAACATCTGTTGTTCAGAAAATTGGTGCGAAGGAAGGTATCCTTCACCGAGGTGTTGAACTCCACGACATGCCATTAACAGAAAAAGAATTTTAATAAGGAGGGGTGGGTATTTTATGGCACGGTTTTTACGTGATTTACTTGATGCAGAAGAACCTGTGTTTACGCAATCAATTCGCCAACTTGAGGAGATTAGTGGACGCGCTGGTGCGGACGTAAAATTAATTGGTGATATTACTAAGGGTGCGCACGACAGTATACGTGCACTTGGTATGAATCCAGCCGTTTCAAGCGGCGAGGAAGTGTACAGGGCACTCCTAAGCAGGATTGACGTCGATATCAAGCGCCTTACGCGCGTAATAGGCGGAAATGATCCCGATGATGTTCGTGGGCTTGTCCCTAGCATGATTGAGGCGGCGAATAGTGTCACATTCAATCGTCGCGTCTTCGTACTTCGCTACGAGAAGGCAAAAGCACTCCTCCGTCAGATGCCACCAGCGCGACTTATGCGCAAACTTGGCTATACAGATATTGAGGCTATGTTTGAAAACGAAAGCTTTGATGAGATTTATACGGCGGTCCGCTTTTCTGAGGGTGACGAATGGCTCGCCAAGTATAACGAGCTTTTCAAGTCTGTAAAAGCCGATGATTATGAGGAGCGACCACTCCGAATTATTCAGATGGATCAAACGAAATACGCCGACCTTGCGGCAGATTTTGTCCACAAGCGTCTTCATAACGTGACGCACACTAAGGAGCTTGGTGTTATTGCTGTTGTTCCAATGAAAGCCCGTAAGATGCGCGGTCTTGTGTTGCGCACGCTACCGCTTCTTCTTCATTACATGAATGAGGTGAAGTTGTACTCTACCTTCTTCAAGCTAAAGAGTACGAAGCCGAACTTTGGTCGTACTGTTGTAGAGACATTAAACACCGACCCGGCGACGGGAAGTCAGGTTGCTGGCCAGCGCGTCCACTGGCGTGTTATTCAGCGCTATCTGGGCGGAACCAAGCCTGACGCTGTTGATATTGCGGCGTATCAGCCGCACGTCCAGTCTGACGACCTGCACTGGCGCCGCGCTGAAGAGTTACTCTATCAGATCGATCCTGAGCTCGAGTTCTGGAAAGACCGTGATTTTGTTGGCCTTAATTACAATGGGCGCCCAGTATCATTCAACCTCTTTGATGTGAGTTTTGCTTACTCACACAGGGAGCCGTATGAGTCTCGTCCTGTACGTCACTTCCGCGAAAGTCTATGGAATGAAATATTCATTCGATACATGGGGTATAAGAATCTTGCATCTCAGGTGATTGATCAGCTGGATAACGATAAGATTGTTCCTGAAATGCTACCGATTACTGGCTCGAAGAAGAAGGGTGACACGACAACCTCAAACGCTCGAAAGATTAAAGACAATAAGAATCTTCTCGTCCGAAAGCGCCTTATTGATGCCGCGGAGGGGCGACTCGAGACTGTTGTTGATGAGTTTGAGCATGTATTTAATATACTTTCGCAGCACAAAAAGACAGTAACGATTTTTGGCTCTGCACGAAAACCACAGAATGATGATATCGCTATGGGGGCGTATGACCTTGCCGCGCGCCTCAGTCGTGAAGGGTATGCTGTAGTTACGGGCGGTGGACACGGGATCATGGAAGCTGCAAACAGGGGTGCGTACGAGGCTGGCGGGGATTCTATCGGACTTAACATCCAGCTTCCCTTCGAGCAGACGCTCAATGATTACACTACGGCAAACTTTGAGTTTAAGCACTTCTTTGGTCGCAAGGTTTCAATGACACTTGATGCGAGTGCGTTCATCTACTTCCCTGGTGGATTTGGTACGCTTGATGAACTGTTTGAGATTTTTGCACTTCAGCAGACACGCAAGATTGATAAGGTTCCGGTGGTACTTGTAGGGAGTGACTTCTGGCGTCCGTTTGATGCGATAATTCGGGAAGTACTTCTTGATAAATACAAGGTGATATCTTACGAAGATACTGACCTGTACCGTATTTACGATGACTACGATGATATAATAGACTATATCAATTCTGAATATAAGAAAAACCGTCAATAAGGGGTGTGTAGAGTACTATGAAGCGACGAAATAAGCGACCGAAGTGGGTGATACTAGTTATTGTAGCTGCGGTCCTTGTTGTGGCGACTATTATTACTCTACTCTTATTTACTTCAGGGCGAGAGGTTCAGCCAGAGGACACTCCTCAGCGTCAGGACACCTCCAGTGAGCAGAAGGAAGAGGAAGTTCTTCGGGATGAGCCGGTAGATACCTCCCCTGAAGAGCAGGCACCAGACGAGGCAACTTCTCTAGACCCAGCTACGATTGGCTCCATCGACATACCGCCAGCTGGCCTTGTCGTCTCGTATATTAAAGGGGTTGGTGGTTTCGAGTATGAAGTACTCAGGGCGACAGATGGTCGTAAATACCTAGAGCTTCGCAATGGTGACCTCGTGGGTACGAAGTGCAACGATGACGCCGGTGTGTTTGTTTCGATCCTGGAATCGCCTAACGAGAGCGAGAAGGGTTCGGTCAGCAAGACAATAACAGTTGACGGTACTGAGTATGGTTTATCGGTAGCATCACCGACATGTACGAATGACACGCAGCTTCTTGAAAAGTATCAGGACGCCTTTGTTAAGCCGTTTACTCTTCTTAAGAAGCTCCAGTAGGGGTATACTAAGAGGGTGAGTACCCCTTTTGTTCTTCATTCACAGTATAAGCCGACTGGTGACCAGCCTTCGGCTATTGCTCAATTGGTGAAGGGGCTTGAAGGTGGAGAGCGTGAACAGACGCTCCTTGGTGTAACTGGTTCGGGTAAGACGTTCACAATGGCTAATATCATTGCTGATCGTCAAGTGCCAACGCTCATTCTTGCGCATAATAAGACGCTCGCTGCGCAGCTCTATAGTGAGTTTAGGGCGTTCTTCCCGGATAACGAAGTACATTATTTTGTCAGCTATTTTGATTACTATCAGCCTGAGGCGTACATCGCCAGTAGTGATACGTATATCGAAAAAGACAGTAAGATTAATGATGAGATTGACCGCCTAAGGCATGCAGCAACAACGGCGCTCTTAACGCGCCGCGATACAATCATTGTTGCGAGCGTGAGCTGTATTTATGGTATTGGTTCACCTGATGATTATGCAGAGATGTCTTTGGTTGTAAAAAAAGGCGAGCGACGCCAGCAGGACAGATTTGTCCGCCTCCTTGCTGATATTCAGTACCAAAGAAATGATATAGATTTTCATAGGGGTACTTTTAGGGTTCGAGGTGATATTGTAGATGTATTTCCGGCAGGGAGTGATAGCGCGTATAGGGTTGAGTTCTTTGGTGACGAGGTGGACCGACTTACGCGCATCGACCCGCTTACTGGTGAAATAACGGGCGAGCCTTCGGAGATTTCTATCTTCCCAAGTAGTCACTATGTAACGCCGAAGCAAAAAGTCGAACGTGCAGTTGAAGGGATCAAGAAGGAGTTTGATGAGCGTATGGATTTCTTTGAGAAGCATGACAAGCTTCTTGAGGCGCAACGGCTTTCACAGCGCACGAAGTACGATATAGAGATGCTCGAAGAGACGGGATTCGTCAAAGGTATCGAGAACTATAGCCGGTACCTCACGAATCGTGAGCCAGGTGATCAGCCCGCGACACTCCTTGATTACTTCCCTGATGACTTCCTTCTCTTCGTAGATGAGAGTCACATGACACTGCCGCAGGTTAGAGGTATGTATAATGGTGACCGAGCTCGTAAAGAGGTGCTTGTTGAGCACGGCTTCCGGCTGCCAAGCGCCCTCGATAACCGACCACTCACGTTTGATGAGTTTAACCGGCATATACATAAGGCGGTATATGTGTCTGCAACACCGTCAGAGTATGAGCTTTCGCATAGTCCGGCGCCGGCGCAACAAGTAATTCGACCGACGGGCCTTATTGATCCGGAGATAAGTATCCGGCCGACAGAGGGCCAGATTGATGACTTGATTGCGGAAATACGAGAGCGGATTGATAAGGGCCAGCGTGTGCTTGTGACGACGCTTACAAAGCGTATGGCTGAAGATCTCAGTGCGTATCTGCTTGAGCTTGATATTAAGACTGCCTACATTCACAGTGAAGTAGATACACTTGAGCGGAGCGATATTCTCCGTGATTTGCGTGCAGGGGTGTATGACGTGCTTGTTGGCATTAATCTTCTCCGTGAGGGTCTCGACCTCCCGGAGGTGAGTCTCGTTGCAATTATTGACGCTGATAAAGAAGGTTTTTTGAGAAGCGAGAGTGCGCTTATTCAGATTATTGGGCGTGCAGCTCGACATCTTGAGGGTAGAGTGATCATGTATGCCGACAAGAGGACAGACTCTATGAATCGAGCTATATCAGAGACAGAACGGCGCCGCGCAATACAAACTGCCTATAATGAGAAGCACGGTATTACGCCGACGAGTGTCGCTAAGGAAATTGATGAAGGACTTCGAGCTATCATTCCTAAGAAGGAAGACGATGGCAAGCCAAAACTTGATCTGAAAAAGATACCAGTTGATGAATATAGTGGACTCATCAAGGATCTTAGCGCACAAATGGACCTTGCGAGTGCTAACTTGGAGTTCGAGAAGGCCGCAGAGCTCCGCGATCTTATTACAGAGATTCGTGCAAAAATGTAACACTACGAGTTTGCGTAGAAAAGAGGGGTATTAGATAGTATAATAGGCTATATGACAGATATTACTACCACCGACGTGCAACGTCTTGCGCACCTTAGTAGCTTGCAGCTTTCTGATGAAGAGGCTGTGACACTGAGCGATGATATTAAAAACATTCTTAGCTACATTGAGCAACTCTCGGAGCTTGATACAGATGGTGTCGAGCCGACATACCAAGTAACCGATCTTCAAAATGTCTGGCGCGATGACGTAGTGGATACGTACGGCGTAGATCGCGACGCCCTTCTTGCTTCTGCTCCCGACATTGAAGCACATCAAATTAAGGTTCCAAAGGTATTATAGTATATGGTGAAAATTTCTGATTTCTTAGGTACGTCTGCGGTTGAGAATGTAACGCGCGCACTCTCTCTAGCTCGAGATAATGAGCGATTTAATGCAATCCTCAGCCTGAGCGATGACTGTGCACTTGAGCGTGCCGCAAAGGTTGATGCAGGTGAGGTTACCGGGCGTCTTGCTGGCGTGCCCTTTATTGCAAAAGATAACTTTTTGACATTTGGCGGCACGACAACAGCAGCAAGCGATTTTCTTAAAAACTTCGAATCGCCTATTCAAGCAACCGCTATAGAGAAGCTTGAAGCGGAAGGTGCAATTTGTATAGGTAAGGCAAACCTTGACGCCTTCGCGCACGGGGGAAGTACAGAGAACTCCGCGTTCGGTCCTACGAAGAACGCATATGACGATACGCGTGTTGCGGGCGGTAGCTCCGGTGGATCTGCTGTTGTTGTTGCGCTTGGTATCGTCCCGTTTGCACTTGGTACAGATACGGGCGGATCTATTCGTCAGCCTGCGAGCTTTAATGGTGTGGTTGGTGTGAAGCCTACCTACGGTATGGTGAGTCGTTTCGGTGTTGTTGCTATGGCGAGCAGCACGGATACCATCGGTGTCCTTGCTGGTGATATTTCTGACGCCGAGCTCGTTATGGATATTATGAGCGGACAGGATGCTCGCGATATGACAACACTTCCTGACTTCTTTACACCTAGCGAAGAGACGACGGTGAAGCGAGTTGCGGTTATTAAGGAATTTATGACTGATGCTGTTGACCCCGAGGTTCGTGAAATCACAGAGCGTTACGTTGATACACTTCGTGCTCAGGGTATTGAGGTGGGTGAAGTGAGCTTGCCGATGCTCAAATATGCTCACCCGGCCTACTACATCGTCATGCCTGCAGAGGTGAGTAGTAATCTTGCTCGTTTTGACGGTGTTCGCTACGGTGAGCGATCATCTGAAGCGAAGACACTCGACGAAGTGTATGGTCTTTCCAGGGAGCATGGCTTCATGGAAGAGAATAAGCGCCGTATTATTATTGGGAGTTATGTTCTTTCAAGCGGTTACTTTGATGCTTACTACATGAAGGCCCAGAAGGCGCGCACGCTTCTTATCCAAGACTTCAATAAAGCGTTCGATTCATACGACGCACTTATTGGTCCGGTTGCGCCCGACCCTGCCTTTAAGCTCGGTGAAAACACTTCCGACCCTGTAAAAATGTACATGGCTGATACTATGACAGTGCCTGCAAGTCTTGCTGGCCTACCGGCGCTGAGCGTGCCAGCTGGTGTGACAGAAGCTGGGCTTCCGGTGGGTGTTCAGATTATTGGTCAAAGACAGTCAGATGCGGCACTCCTTGCGCTTGCGAAGCGGGGTGAACAGTAGATGGATCAAACGACAACTATGATTTTCTTTTTAGCTGCCGTATTAATTGCGGGAGGTATACTGTTTGCTGTTATATCGTTCTCGCGGAATGCACCAAAGCAGTTAAAAAAGGACTATTATCGTAGCCAATGGCTGACGATTGAATCTCAACTCAAGAAGGGTGAAGCCCATAGCTACACTGTTTGTGTATTGAATGCGGACAAGCTCCTTGACCGAGCGCTCCGTGAGCGTGGAATTGCTGGCTCGACCATGGGCGAGAGGATGAAGGCATACCAAGAGAAGTGGTCAAGTGCGCAGCACGTATGGGGTGCGCATAAGCTTCGGAATAAATTAGCTCATGAGACTGATGTGACTGTTGAGTACGACCAGGCCCGACGCGCTCTTGGTGCGTTCCGTCAGGGACTTAAGGATATAGGGGCGTTATAGGAGTATATAGTATGATACCAAAGGAAATAATAGATACTTACGAAATGACAATTGGCATTGAGTGCCATGTTCAGCTTGCGACAAAGACCAAGCTCTTTAGTGGTGCCGATAATGATGCTCGTGACGCAGAGCCAAACAGCAAGGCGTCTGTGCTTGATTTCGCACTCCCTGGAATGCTCCCAGTCCTTAACAAGGAAGCTGTTAATCTTGCCGTGCGTGCAGGGAAAGCCCTCAACGCTCCTATTGCGAAGGTGAGTCGATTTGACCGAAAGCATTATTTCTATCCAGATCTTCCGAAGGGATATCAGACGAGCCAGATGTACGAGCCTATTATTCAGGCTGGGTATATTGACGCGCCACTTGAGGACGGTACTTCTGTGCGTGTACGTATTCATCACGCGCATATGGAGGAGGATGCAGGAAAGCTTACGCACTATAGTGGACACAGCCTCGTTGACCTCAACCGTGCGGGAACACCGCTCATTGAAATTGTCTCCGAGCCAGACATTCACTCTGCTGCAGGGGCTCGAGCCTATGCTACGGAGCTTCATCGTCTTATGACCTATGCTGGTGTTACTCTTGGGGATCTCTACCACGGCAATATGCGCTTTGACGTAAACCTTTCGGTTGCAAAGAAGGGTTCGGATACGCTTGGTACACGAGCAGAGGTTAAAAACCTCAACTCATTTAGGAGTGTCGAGCGTGCGGCTGAATATGAATTCAAGCGCCAGATCGAAGTGCTTGAGGGTGGCGGCAAGGTTGTGCAGGAGACGCGCGGCTGGAATGATGACAAGCAGGTGACGACAAGTCAGCGCTCTAAGGAAGATGCGCAGGATTATCGCTATATGCCAGACGCAGATATTCCGCCAATCATCCTTACTGATGACGAGATTGATCGTATTCAATCAGAAGTTCCGAAGCTTCCACCGCAGTATCGAGAGGAGTTTTCAGCCCTTGACGTGGACAGCTCGGTGATAGGGAAGATTATGTCACAGCAGAAATATGCAGAGCTTATCTCCCAAGTCCTACAGGAGGGCGGTCCAGTGAATGCAAAACGGGTTGCAAACTGGTTCGCAAGCAATCTGAGCCCAGAAGAGTCCGACCAGAGCGTGAGCCTCCCGTCTGTAGCCGATCTGCTCCTCCTTGCAGAGATGGTGGAGAGAAATGAAATTAGTTCGAATGCAGCCGCGGAATTATTTAACGCGCTTATTGATGGCGAAACAGATCCACGAGCTATCGCAGAGGAGAGAAATCTTTTACAGGTGAGTGATTCAGGTGCTATTGATGCTGTAGTTGACGATGTGCTTGCCGATCCAGCAAGTGCAAAGTCTATTGAAGACATTAAGGCCGGCCAAGATAAAGCCATTGGCTTCCTGGTTGGGCAGGTGATGAAGCGTTCGCAGGGCAAGGCCAATCCGGCCATGGCCCAGCAGGCAATCCGCAGTAAACTAGGGTTATAGAAAAAAGGGGGATAGGGAAATGAAGCAACCAACGAAAGCAATTATATGTGCAGCAGGGCTTGGGACACGCTTCCTCCCCCAGACCAAGGCGATGCCAAAAGAGATGTTGCCGCTTATTGACCGCCCGGTGATTCAGGTGATTGTTGAGCAGGCGGTAGCTGCCGGGGTGACAGAAATTATCATTGTTACTGGTAGTACAAAACGGGCAATTGAAGATCACTTTGATAGAAGTGATGAGCTTGAAGCTGAACTTCGCGAAAAAGGGAAGCACGATAAGGCGGATGAAATTAAGCGTATTGCAGAGATGGCAAACTTTGTCTACCTTCGCCAGAAGGGGTCTCCGAAGGGTAATGCTCGTCCGATCCTGAATGCACGCCATCTCATTTCGGATGACGAACCATTCTTCGTGTTCTTTGCGGACGATTTCTTCAGGAGCGAGACGCCGTGGCCACTTCAGCTGAAGGGCGCATATGACAAATCTGGTAAGTCGGTCATCTCGCTTATTGAGGTGGAAAAGAAGGACGCAGATAAATATGGCATGGCCATCCTTAAGGACGAGGTGTCAGAGCGGCTTTTTGAGCTTGGTGGAATTGAAGAGAAGCCGGGAGAGGCGAATACGCCGTCGAACTTTGCATCCGTAGGGAGCTATCTTCTTACTCCCGATATATGGCAATATCTTGAGCAGGAGAAGGTTGGCAAGGGTGGAGAAATCGGTCTGGCGGATAGTCTGAACGAGCTAGCGCAAGCAGGCGGCGTCAACGGTTATTTTGTAGACGGGGTTTGGCATGATACGGGTGATCAGCTGAAATACATAAAGGCTGTTGTGGACCTAGCGCTTGAGAGTAGCGAGTATGGTGATGAGCTGACGGAGTATCTCAAAGGTAGACTTGCGCACTAGTCAATAAGCTTATATACTAAAGGTACAGATTAATCAATGTCATAAGGGGGTATCTTATGAGCTCAGCAGCAGAAATTCTGGTCATCATTGTCTCAAGCGTGCTAGCGTTGTTTCTGATTGTATCTATTGTTTTAGCGGTGTACTTGATCCGACTCTCAATAGAGATTCGTCGTCTTACAAAAACTGCACAAAATACAGTCAGCCACATAGACGCAGCCGTTGTAGGGGTGTCGCGTCTCACGTCTCCTATGTTTGTTGCAGAGATGGTGTCACGCTATATTAAGAAATTTACCAAGAAGAACGATAAGAAGGGGAAGAAATAATGACTAAGATGAAAGTAGTTGTAGGGGCATTTTTTGGAGCAGTTGCAGGCTTTGCGGCTGGAATTCTCACAGCGCCAAAGAGTGGCAAGGAGACTCGTAAAGACCTAAAGCAGGCTGCTGATAAGGTAAAGGATGTCACAAGTGAAGAGGCCGTAAAAGTTCGTGACACTGCAGTAAAAACCGCCGGTGACGTGAAGCGCAAGGCAGAAGCTGCGGCGCATGAAGTTGCTCATAAGGCAAAGGATGTTGCAGAGGACACTAAGGAGCGCGCCGATGAGCTCAAGGGACGCGTGGAGCAGGCTGTAGATGGCGCTCGCAAGGGTTTTGCAAAGAAGCCAGCGGCATCTAAGAAGAAATAGGCTATCTATTTATGGCACAGTCTAATAAAGCGCCACTCAAAAAGGGTGCGAAGGCAGTGCAGTCCGCTGCCGGCAAGGTGGTTGAGAAGGTAAAGTCTGACAGCGAGGATGGCTCACGCCGCGCGCTTATTGAACAACTTTTCTACGACTTTAACACCTCTAGGGCACGCGTATACTGGACGAATTTTTTCAGAGGCATATTCTTCGGTGTTGGTAGCGTTATTGGTGGTACGCTTGTTGTTGCAATTGTTGTAAGTATTCTTTCGCTCCTTACCGACGTGCCTGGCGTATTTGGCGATTTCATTCAATATATTGTTGATATTGTTCGAGTACGGTCGTAACGCCTGAGCCTTTTGGGCTGAGCGTAAATATTACTACAGATTAGTTATGGGAAATTGGCTATACTAGATATATGAAAGAGGAGACGGTAGCACTTGCACCTGCGAGCGTTGAATTAGACGTGTCGCAGTACGTACACTTACATAACCATACGCAGCACAGTTTGCTCGATGGTCTTAGTAAGATTCCTAAGCTTGTAGAGCTTGCAAAGGATATGGGTATGGAGGCTGCTGGTATTACAGACCACGGTACACTTTCCGGTGTCCTGGATTTTTATAAGGCAGCGAAGGACACGGGCATAAAACCCGTGCTCGGTATGGAGGCGTACGTCGCCGCACGGAGTCGTCATGACCGTGACCCTCAGAAGGATAAAGCACGCTATCACCTCATTATTCTTGCTATGAACAATACGGGGTATCAGAACTTAATGCGCCTCAGCACAACAGCGAATCTTGAAGGTATGTACTATAAGCCACGTATCGACCGCGAACTTCTTGAGAAGTATAACGAAGGGCTAATCATCCTTTCTGGCTGTGCAAGTAGTGAGCTTGGCGAGAATCTTCGCGCCGATAATTACGAAGAGGCGAAGTCTATTGCTCAGTGGTACAAGAGCGTTTTTGGAGACAGATATTATATTGAGCTTCAGGATCATGGCCACCCGGAGTCTCCAGCTCCTTGGGATGTTCAAGTTAAGATAAATGACTACCTAGAAAGGCTCGCAAAGGAGCTTGATATACCGATGGTAGTTACGAGTGATGGGCACTATCTGACGCACGATGACCAGGACGCGCACGAGATTCTCCTCTGTGTTGGTACGGGGTCTTTCCTTAGTGACGAAAAGCGCATGTCGCTTAAGGACTTTGAGCTTCACGTGACTGATCCGCGCGATATTATTTCGCGGTGGGGAAGGACGAACCCTGAGGCAGTCACGAATACGAAAGCTATCGCCGATAGGTGTGATGTGAGTATCGATCTTGGTGGTATTCTCATTCCTACGTTTCCAACTCCGGAAGGTCATGACGAGAAGACCTATCTTGACGAGCTAGTGTACCAAGGGCTTGCGTTGCGTTATGGAGATGTTACGCTTGAAGAGTCGCAGCGGCTCACAATTGAAGAAGCAAAGGCACACACGCCAGCCGATGCCTTAGAGAGAGCAGAGTATGAGCTTGGTGTCATTGACCGTATGGGCTTCAACGGCTATTTCTTGATTGTCCAGGACTTTATTAACTGGGGGAAGAATCAGGGGATTATCTTTGGTCCTGGCCGTGGATCTGCGGCTGGATCTATCGTGTCGTATGCAATCCGCATTACAGAGCTTGACCCGCTGAAGTACGACCTCCTCTTTGAGCGTTTCCTAAATCCAGACCGTATTAGCATGCCGGATGTAGACATCGACATTCAGGATACGCGCCGCAACGAAGTGATTCAGTACTGTACGGATAAGTACGGGTCCGAGCGCGTGGCAAATATTGTTACTTTTGGTACGATGGCAGCACGTGGTGCAGTACGTGACGTTGCACGTGTACTGCAGGTTCCTTATGGCGAGAGTGACCGTATTGCAAAGCTTGTGCCGCAGCCTGTGCAGGGTCGACATATCCCGTTGGCGACCAGCATTATTGAGGACGCCGACCTAAAGGCTGAATATGAGAATAATCCAACCGCAAAGACGGTGATTGACTTTGCTATTCAGCTTGAGGGGACGATCAGGAGTCACGGCGTGCACGCTGCCGGTGTGGTGATCGCACCCGATGACATCGTGAAGTTCCTTCCTATTGAAATGTCTCAGAAGGGTGTGCCAGCGACGCAATTCCCGATGGGTCAAGTAGAAGAGCTTGGTCTTTTGAAGATGGATTTCCTGGGACTCTCCAATCTTACGATTATTAATAATGCCCTCCGTATTATTAAGAGGGTGAACGGCGTGACGATTGACCTTGGTAATATGCCGCTCGACGATGCGCCGACATACGAGCTCTTCCAGAGGGGTGACACTACGGGTGTATTCCAGCTGGAGTCTGCGGGGATGAAACGCTACCTTCGTGAGCTGAAGCCGTCTGTTTTTGATGACATCGTTGCAATGGTGGCGCTGTATCGTCCTGGTCCTATGCAGTTTATTGACAGCTTTATTAAGCGAAAGCATGGCGAAGAAGAAATTACCTATCTTGATGATGGGATGGAGAACTCACTAAAGAATACCTACGGAATCCTTGTCTACCAAGAGCAGTTCATGCAGATTTCAAAGGAATGGTGTGGATTTACTGGTGGCCAGGCGGATACGCTCCGTAAGGCCGTGGGTAAGAAGAATATCGACCTGATGCGTAAGGTGAAGGTGGATTTCGTCGAGGGTGCTATAAAGACAAGTGGCGCGCGGAAAGAAACGGCTGAGCTCTTCTGGGACCAGCTTGAAGAGTTTGCGAACTACTGTTTCAATAAATCTCACGCTGCGTGTTATGGACTTATTGCGTACTGGACTGCGTACCTGAAGGCACACTATCCCGAGGCATTTATGGCAGCACTCATGACAAGTGACGCGGATGACACAGAGCGCCTTGCGATTGAGATGACAGAGTGTAAACATATGGGCATCAAGGTGCTTCCTCCGGACGTAAATGAGAGCTACGTTGAGTTTGCAGTTGTACCTGATAAGAAAGAGATTCGTTTCGGTATGGCAGCCGTAAAGGGCGTTGGCGTTGGTGTTGTTGAAGAGATTCTTCTTGCGCGCGAAGACGGCAAGTTTGCTAGTGTTGAGGACTTTGCTAAGCGGGTTTCGACACGAAAGGTGAATAAAAAGGCGTGGGACTCGCTCATTAAGACGGGTGCATTTGATAGTATGGGTGATCGCTCGGACCTTCTATTTAATCTAGAGACGATTCAAGCATTTGCTTCGAAGCTTCAGAAAGAAGCCTTGAGTGGCCAGACGGATTTATTCGGCGCGCTTGCTGAGGCGTCGCCTACAATTCAGCCGACTGTCGCGCTGACACCTGCGCCTGTAAGGCATACGGATAAGGAGCGCCTCACCTGGGAGCGAGAGCTTCTTGGTCTGTATATTAGCTCTCACCCGCTTGATAATTACGATGCATACTTCCAGGAGCAAACCGTGCCACTCACCGAGATGACGCAAGATATTGATGGTAAAGCGATTACCATTGGAGGGCTCGTATCGGCAGTTCGAACAATCGTCACAAAGAGCGGCACGAAGATGGCTTTTGTGAAAATCGAAGATAAGACGAACGAAGCCGAGGTAATCGTTTTCCCTAATCTGTTTGAGCAGGTTGGCGCAAAGCTCATTCAGGATGAAGTAATCCGTGTATCTGGTAAGGTTTCTGCACGTGACCGTGACGGGAATCTTACATCGGAGGTAAAGCTTATTGCTGATGAGGTTCAGCTTATTGACGATGAGGAGCTACGAAGTTACGAATCAACAGGGCGTGTGATGCAAAAACCAAAGGGTGGCAAGGTGCCACTCGTGAAGAGGAAGCCGGCCGCAAACAGTAACTGGGGTGGAAATAAGGGTGGCTCTGGTGGTGGTCAGGCTGCAGCGGGTCCTGGCGCAAATGTGTCTTCAAAGCCTGCTGGCCCCCCACCAACTGCTGAGAAGCTAAAGACCGTGTATGTACACGTAAAGAACCCGGAAGATCAAGAGGCGCTCATGAAGGTGAAGCAGGCATGTACGTTATTTCCAGGCCTCTGCGATATGATTCTCGTGCTGGGTCCAGAAAAGCAATCTGCGATTAAAATGCCATTCCGTGTTGACGGGAGTGATGAGCTTATTGGTCGCCTAGTGAAGATTATCGGCGAAGACGCGGTTGCTATAAAGTAAGCGCATACAGGGCGATGCCCGCGGCCACACTCACGTTAAAGGATTCTTTCTTTCCCTTCATAGGTATTTCAATAATGTCGTCACACATGGCGATGATGTCTGAGGGTATACCCTGCACCTCTTCTCCAAGTATGAGGGCGATTTTCTCTGGTGGCACGTACGTATTGAGCATACTGCTGTGCGACGCCTGTTCGAGCCCGACTATCGTGAAGCCTGAGTCGCTGAGCTTCGCGATATCTAGCTGTTCATGATATTCAAACGGGACTATTTCCTCTGCACCAAGGGCTGTCTTATGAATCTGCTTGTGGAGTTTTTCAGAAATATGCGGAAGGCGTGTATCGCCCGGTGTTTTAGGATAGGGTGTATATCCACTCAGTATAATATTACCCACGCCAAACCCTTCGGCGGTACGGAAAATGGCCCCAACGTTATGGGTGGAGCGAATATTATGTGCAATGACGGTAATTTCGGGCATTATCATTAGTATATCACTGTAAAATGCTTATGTTTTTTGATACTATAAAAGGAATGGATGAGCAAAAAATACAGGAACAGGCCCGTGAGACGGATGAGCAGGCAACTCAGAAGCGTGCAGGTATATTAGGGCTGTCCTATCTTGATACGCGGCCGATTGAAGATTCGCTTCCGCTTCTGAAGGACGTGCTTGATGTAAAGGATATGCACAAAAATAGAGTCATTCCACTTATTGAAGGTGACGATTCGCACCCGTGGGAGTTTGGTATTACAACACAGACCCCGCAATCACTCCTTAAGGACATAAAAGAGAAGTACGCAGAGAGGGCGCATGCGGTACTGTTTCATCTCATAAGTCAGTATAGCTTCAGGGCGTTCATGCTCCGCTACGACCCACCTGTGCAGGTGACGTATGATGATATTAAGATTGCTGGCGACGGTGATAGTGAGACCATCGAAGAGGTGAGTAAGACGCTTAATACCGTAGGTACCGATGATGTATTCGACTATCTTATTACACAGGCGGACCAACTCGGCGCAAGTGATATTCACATTGAAAATCAGCGGACTGAGATTCGTGTTCGGCTTCGCGTAGATGGTGCGCTTCACCCAGTCGCGACGCTTGACCAGGATAGGTATAGGATTATTCTTGGTACGCTTTCGTCGCTAGCGAACGTCTCGACAGCCTCAAATGAGCCGCAGTCTGGGCATATGCAAAAAGAGATTTCAGATGGTGACGGTACGCGCATCCTCAATATGCGTATTGAGATGGTTCCAACTATGTACGGGCAAGATTCTGTCATACGTCTCTTTAACTACGATGAGTCAATGCTCAATCTTGATAGGCTTGGTATTGGTGCGCGCGAGCGTGCGGAGATTGATGATATCGTAAGCCATCCGCGCGGAATGGTTCTGATGGTTGGGCCAACGGGAAGCGGTAAGTCGACGACACTCTACAGTATGGTGAGTGCACTCAACACAACTGACAGGAAGATAGTGACGCTAGAGGATCCGGTTGAGTTTGGCGTGCCTGGTGTGACTCAGATTCCTATTGATACAACCGGCGGGCAAACCTTTGGAGATCACCTTCGTTCAGTGCTTCGTCTTGACCCAGACGTTGTGATGGTTGGTGAGATTAGAGATGCAGACACAGCAAAGACGGCGATTCAAGCGTCAATTACCGGCCATCTCGTCCTCTCTACTTTCCATGCTAATAATACATCGGCAGCATTTAGTCGTATGATTGATCTTATTGGAGTGAATCCGATTTTCAGTAGTGCAATCCGACTAGTGATTGCGCAGCGCCTTGTTCGTCGCCTTGATGACGATACGAAGGAAGAATATGAGCCAGATGAGGCAACAAGAAGGTGGGTGAAGGACGTATTAAAGGATCTCCCGGATCACGTTGAGCGGCCCGATCTTGATACGTTCAAGCTATGGCGCCCTGTTGCTGGGGAGAATTCTCCATTTGGATATAGTGGCCGAATGGTTGTTATGGAGCAACTCGTACTTACTGAGGAGATTCAGAAGTTCTTACGCGGTGATGTGGCCGATGTACATGCTGAGGTTATTGAAAAGACGGCACGAAAGGGTGGTATGGTGACGCTCCTTGAAAATGCTGTACTGGCGGCACTTCGCGGAGAAACAACCCTTGACGAGGTAAACCGCGTTATTTAAGCGGAGCTACTCTTTTCATATTGCTATAAACGTGCTATAATACGTAACTGATTGTATAGAGTAACCACTTGATATGCATAGTGTGGAGCCGTAGCCGTACAACTACGTGGCCAGATAGAGATGCCTAGCAAGTATAAATTTGAGGAATATTATGAGTTTTGAACTTATCCAGAAAGTAAACAGCGAGCAGCGTAAGCCTGCTGTTGTAAGCGCACAAAGCGGTGACACAGTACGTGTTCACCAGAAGATTAAAGAAGGTAATAAAGAGCGTGTTCAGATTTTTGAAGGCGTTGTTATCCGTGTTGACCGTAAGAAGTCACACACTGCGCGTATTACTGTGCGTAAGATCGCAAGCGGTGTTGGTGTTGAGAAAAGCTTTCTTATTCACAGCCCACTTGTCGAAAAGATTGAAATTACACGCCGCGCTAAGGTGCGCCGTAATTTCCTTTCTTACCTACGTAGCCGTAGCGGTAAGAGTGCTCGCCTTAAGGCAGTTAAGTTTGACCGTGAAGCGGTAAACACACTCCCTGAAGCAAAGGTAGAGGCACCAAAGGCTGAAGAAGCTCCAGCTGAAGAAAAGTAAGCATAGCACTTACCGGAAACACCCTGAGATATCTCAGGGTGTTTTTATTTTCCTGAGGTACAATAAGAGAATGATACTTGGGATAGATGAGGCAGGGCGAGGTCCGTGGGCGGGCCCGATGGTAGTTGGTGCTGTTGTGCTTGGTGATGCGCAGATAGCTGGACTTAATGATAGTAAGAAGCTCACTAAAAAGCGCCGTGAGCTACTGGAGGTCGAGATTCTTTCGAGTGCAGCCACTACGGGTCTTGGCTGGGTGAGTGCGGAGGAGATAGATTCTCTTGGCCTTGGCCCTGCCCTCCGCCTTGCAACGGTGCGGGCTGTAAGGCAGATTGATGCCACCAGTAGAGCCTACGATGAGATTATTATTGATGGGACTATAAACTTCCTTGATGAGACGGGTAAAGGGCGTTTCGTGCAGACTATGCCGAAGGCTGACGGGCTTGTACCGGCCGTGAGTGCGGCGTCTATTATTGCGAAAGTTGCCCGTGATCGATTCATGGCAGAGCAGGACGTGCTCTATCCGGGGTATGGGTTTTCGGGCCACGCTGGGTATGGAACGGCTAAGCATAGGGCGGCCATTGAGGCGTTAGGAGTGACTCCGCTCCATAGATTAAGCTTTGCTCCATTGAAAAAGTACGCGAAAGGCGGAGGTGATGTAGCCGCTGAGAAGCAGGAATTTCCAGCCAGCCCTTCTACTAAGCAGAGGGGTGATAGGGCGGAGAGTGCCGTGGAGGAATATCTTACGGCCTGTGGACATGTAGTTATTGAGAGGAACTGGAAGAATCGTTTCTGTGAAATAGATATCATTTCATCATTTGAAGGGAGCCTATATTTTACTGAGGTGAAATATAGAGAGGGTGACGCACATGGTGACGGGCTTGCTGCAATAACACCCCAGAAGCATACCCAGATGCGCTTTGCTGCCGAGTTCTATCTTGCAAAAAGTGACACCTATTCTCAGGGTGTCACTCAGCTTGCGGTCGCCTCGGTGTCTGGCGAATCTTATATTGTCGGGGACTGGGTGCTACTAGACAGCTAGCGGAGAGCCTTTAACGACTCAACAACAGCTGGACTGTCCGTCTCTATGAGCGTTACGCGCGCTTCGATCTCTGTTGTGCCAAGCTTGATGACGCGCGTAAGTGATGGATTGCTAAGCATTGGCCCAAAGAACTCTTTGTATGCACTCAGTTGCGTAGCTGTCATGAGTCCTGATGCGGCGTACTGCGGGAAGTAATCGTAGCTCTTATCGCCCCCGAAAGTCTCCTCTATCCAGGTCCAGTTTTCTGTAAGCCAAGACCAGGTGGTATCGCGTGCGTAGCGGTTACGAATAAGGTAGGCGAACCAGCGCGCAACGTCTTGTGGACGTACAATGTCACTCCTCTTGATATTCTCAAGAAGAGTCTGGATAGTCTGTGGCGTACGAGTGCTGGTGAGCCCTAGGCATATATCCTGGGCAAGCTCGGCGTCTTGTGTGGCGACGTATGCGTCAATGAGGTGTTTTGCAATCTTGCCAGTGGTATCATGACGTACGACACTGCTGAGAATAACTGAACGAAGCTCTGGATCGAGGGCTTCAAGGGGCGTGCTTTCGTAGAGCTCCTTTGCCTTTTTGATTGCATCGGGGTTTTCGCCGTATAGTGTAAGGCTAATGATTGTACTGCGAAGTTTTTGTGTTTCGGCAGACTCGCTGCTATCACCTTCCCATCCGAGCTGTTCGTGTTGCGTGCGTGCTATTTCGGCAGACAGACTGCGGAGTGCAGATTCTGCCAGTTCATCTTCTTCAACGAACTTACGTAGTTCAGCAAGCGCAAGTGAGATAATCCCCCATACAGCTTCACTCGTCTCGTTTTTATATGCCTGAAGGAGTGGGAGGAGCTCTGCACTCGTAATCTTTCCGGCACGCGCAAGGAGTGTCATATCGTTAAGGAGGGTGAGGCGATCGATTTCTGCCATAGAGCCGTCCTCTACCTTGCTTAGTAATCGAGCGAGTAGTTCACTGCTGTAGTGCGTGATAAAGTGTGATGCTGCTCCGGCGTTGAACTGGAGCGGCGTCTCGTGGGTTCGCTTAATTGTTGCTGTGCGCTCATTAAAGATAGAGGGCATTTCAGAGCAGGGTGAGTTAAGTGGGATTGGCCAGAGCCTTTCTGACACCTCATGTTCACCGATGAAGAATTGACTTTGAGTGAGTGTGATATTTTGCGCTTCGTCGGCTGAGACCTCAAGGAGCGGGTAGCCTGGCTGGCTAATCCAGGTATTCATCATTGCGGTAATATCTTTGCCGCTTGCTTGAGCAAGTGCGTTCCATAGGTCGTCACCTTCGGTGTTGCTGTACGCAAACTGCGTGAAGTACGCCTTTAGTCCTGTGCGGAAGGCGTCATTGCCAATGTAGGTATGAAGCATTCTAAGTAGGCGAGCCCCCTTGGCGTAGACAATTGCACCGTCAAAGAGGGTGCTAATTTCATCCGGGTGATTCACATCCATTTGTACGGACTGGACGCCGTCAATTGCATCGCGCCTAAGCGCCATAATGGCTTCATTGGACGCAAAATCAAGCCAGATATTCCACTCTGGATGGAGTGCGTCAACGGCGATGTACTCCATGAGCGTTGCAAAGCTTTCGTTCAGCCAGAGATTGTTCCACCACTTCATTGTTACAAGGTTTCCAAACCATTGATGGGCTAGCTCATGCGCAATTACCGTAGCAATATACTGCTTGCTTGAGATGCTACTTGTTGCAGGGTCTGCAAGAAGGGCAATTTCACGATACGTGACAAGCCCCCAGTTTTCCATTGCGCCGCTAGAGAAGTCAGGAAGTGACACGTGGTCTGACTTTGGAAGTGGGTATGGTGTGTCAAAGTACTCATCGTAGAAATCGATTGTACGGGTGGCGATATCAAGTGCGAAATCAAGACTTTCAGGGCGTTGGGCTGGAGTTGCCCAGACATTTACCTCAACGCCACTCTTTGTCGTTGCGGTTTTATGGTGCATGTCACCAATCACCCAAGCAAGAAGGTAGGTACTCATTTTTGGTGTAGTGTTGAAGGTTGAAACAAGTTTTCCGTTTTCTTCAACCTGTGTCTTAGAGGGCATGTTACTCAGTACGGTGACGCCTGTATCTGTCGTCAGCGTGACGTCGAACGTTGCCTTTGCGGCTGGCTCGTCCACGCACGGAAATACCTCGCGAGCGTGGTGACTTTCGAACTGAGTGGCGATGAGGTGTTCCTTTTTTCCGTCGTGCTCAAAGTAAGCCGGATACATGCCGTGCATTGCATCCGTGGCCACTCCAGTGAAGGCGATAACGATAACGTGATTGCCATCTCGTAACTCGTTCTGTGTAATTCGTAGTTCGTCGTTCTCGTGGTGTGAGAATGACGCAGCCTTTCCGTCAATGAGGGTAGTAGTGATAGAGAGGTCCTTGCTATGAAGGGGTATGAACGTGTACCCTTCTGAGAGAAAGCCTGAGATAGTGGCGGTGCCAGAGAAGGTGCGTGCCTTGTGGTCTATTTCAATCGAAAGCTCGTAGTTGTCTGGTTGGAAAATGTTAAAAAGCTGTAATACCTGTGTCATAGTTCCCATTGTACCATTTTGGCGTGGTACTGTAAGGGTATGAGAAGACGTAGAGCGGCTGTGGTTGGGTTGGGTTTCGTGGCATTTGTGCTGCTTGTTTCACTTTCGCCACTGATGATGCAGGGTTTCTTAGCGCAGACTTTTGGTCCTCTTTTTGATAGGTTTAGCGCCACTGATGAACTAAAAGAATCTGATACGCTCACGATGCTTGACGCCCTGGAAATGAAGGGGCGCGCACCGAAAACGGGGTATGCACGCACAGAGTTTGGCAATGGATGGGGTAAGGTTCAGGGGTGTAGCGTGCGGGAAGTTATCTTGTACCGTGATATGACAGATGTGGTGATGAAAAACGAGTGCCAGGTGCAATCTGGTGTATTGGATGATCCGTATACTGGCGAAACACTTCACTTCGACAGAAGCAACGCTGCCGCCGTGCAAATAGACCATGTCGTTGCACTTTCCGATGCATGGCAGAAGGGAGCACAGAAGCTGTCGTATGAAAGAAGGGTCGAGTTAGCTAACGATCCGCTTAATTTGCTTGCTTCAGACGGGCCAGCTAACCAGCAGAAGGGTGACTCTGACGCAGCAAGCTGGCTTCCGTCAAATAAGACGTTTAGGTGTGCGTATATAGAGCGTCAGGTGGCGGTGAAGTATAAGTATTCGCTTTGGGTAACTGAGGCTGAGGGCGATGCAATGCGAGGGGTTCTGGGCCGTTGCTAGATATTGTATTTTACTGGTGAGTGTGCTATATTAAGGATAGTACATTCCGGCCGGCAGGTCGGATTTTTTACTACCAGACGGTATTTTAACGAAAGGAATAAATGATGGATGAACTAAATCTAAAGCAGCTCACTCTTGCAGTGCGTACCATTGCTGACGAAAAGAACCTCCCTGAAGAAACAGTCATGTCTGTTATTGAGCAGGCTATTGCTGCTGCATGGCGCCGTGACAACGGTGAGCGTGACCAGGAAGTTCGCGCAGAGCTGAACGTGAACGACGGCACCGCAGAGGTATTTGTTGGTCGTGAAGTAGTTGAAGAGGTGGGGAGCGATGCACACGAAATTAGCCTCGAAGACGCCCGCAAGGTAAAGGCTGATGCTGAGCTTGGGGATCTTATTGAAGATAGCTACACAGTTGAAAGCTTTGGGCGCGTTGCTGCACAGACAGCAAAGCAGGTAGTACTCCAGCGCCTCCGCGAAGCAGAGCGCGAAGTCGTTCTTGCCGAGTTTGAAGATAAGATTGGCACTGTTGTAAACGGTGTAGTCCAGCGTGTTGAGCCACGTGTTGTTCGTGTTGAAATTGGCAAGGTGAGTGGTATTATTCCGCAAAGTGAGCAGATTCAGGGCGAATTTTACAGCGTTGGTAGCCGTATCAAGGTATTCATTAAGGATATTGAGCGCGAAGGCCGTGGACCGCAGCTTATCTTGAGCCGTGGAAACGAAGCGTTTGTAGAGTATCTCTTCCGCCAGGAAGTTCCAGAGCTTGAAAGTGGTGCTGTTGAAATCAAGGCTATCTCACGCGAAGCTGGTCGCCGTACGAAGCTTGCTGTTATCAGCACCGTTCCTGGTGTTGACCCGGTGGGTACCTTTGTTGGTGGACACGGAACTCGTGTACAGGCTGTGATGAATGAAATTGGTGATCAGGAAAAGATCGACATCGTTACTTTTGACGAATCACCAGTGCAGTACATTATTAACGCGCTGAGCCCAGCTGAAATTCTCAAGGTTGAAATCAACGAAGAGGATAAGCGTGCAAAGGTGTTTGTAGCTGAAGACCAGCAGTCAATTGCGATTGGCCGTGGCGGACAGAACGTTCGTCTTGCAAGCCGTCTTACTGGCTACGAGCTTGATATCGAGCAGGGTTCTACTGAACCAGCTCCGAAGGCAGAAGCGAAGCCTCGCAAGAACATCGAAGACAGCCTCCTTTCTGCTGTTGAAGAGGTGACTGAAGAGTAGTTCTTCTCGTTACCCTACGATAAATACCCGTCCACTACATGACGGGTATTTATTTAATGGAAATAATTAGCACTCCCTTGCCCTGAGTGCTAATTTTCTGCTATACTTATGGTAGGTAAGGAGCAGTAGAGCGGAATACGCTTGCGCTTCGCCTTTGGAGGAGAGATAATAGAATTATGATGAATGATGATTTTTCGGACTTTATAACGCATCTTACAGAGAATGCGAAAACAAGTCTGCATCATGCAACCCTTATTGCTCAGGGCTACGGCAGCTCGTATATAGGTACAGAGCACCTTCTCTTAGGTGTCATGGCGCAGAGCGCTTCTGTTGGTGCAAAGATTCTTGCCGATGCTGGCGTGACGCTTGACCGTGCTCAGTCTGCACTGAGCTCTGTTCCTGTTGAGAATAACTTTACCGCCGATGTATTAACAAAGAGCCTCAGCGAGACCGCAAAGCTCACACTTAAAATGAGTTGGGATATTGCGCAGGAGTTCCACCATGATCACCTTGGCACGGAGCATATCCTTTATAGTATCCTGACACAGAAGAACGCCCGCGCAACGGTCCTTCTCCGCGATATGAGTGTCGAGATTCCAGATGTCGTTGCTGAACTTGAGCAGTATCTTGACCGTAATAGCGATGCAGCAAAAGAACAGCTTGAAGGTGTTGGTACGAAGCAGCGCCAGCAGCGTGACAAGGGGATGCTTGGCGTGTTCGGTACGGACCTTACAGCAAAAGCACGTGCGGGTCAGCTCGACCCGGTTATTGGACGAACTGACCAAGAGCAGCGCGCTATTACGATTCTGACACGCCGCACGAAGAACAACCCCGTGCTCATTGGTGAACCGGGTGTTGGTAAGACGGCAGTTGTAGAGGGCATTGCACAGCGCATTGCCAGCGAAGAGGTGCCTGAGCACCTTCTTGATAAGCAGATTATTCAGCTTGACCTTGCGGGCATGATTGCGGGCACAAAGTACCGCGGTGAATTCGAGGAGCGTCTTAAGAAGGTACTTCAGGAGCTCCAGGAGCGCTCTAATGTCATTGTCTTTATTGATGAGCTTCACCTTCTTGTCGGTGCGGGTGCGGCAGAGGGAGCGCTTGATGCAGCAAATATGCTCAAGCCGGCGCTTGCTCGTGGGGAAGTGCGTCTTATTGGCGCAACAACGCTAGAAGAGTACCGCAAGCACATTGAAAAAGACTCAGCGCTTGAACGCCGCTTCCAGACTGTCATGGTGCCTGAGCCGAGTGTTAAGAACTCAATCGCTATCATGAAGGGGCTCCGGCCATACTACGAAAAGTACCATGCGGTATCTATGTCCGACGAGGTGATTGAGGATGCTGTCTATATGGCCGATAGGTATGTCAGTGAGCGTTTTATGCCAGATAAGGCAATTGACGTGATTGATGAAGCCGCTGCGCGTGTGCGTGTCAAGATTGGCCACAAGCCAAGTAAAGTTCGTGATTACACGAAAGAGCTTAAACACCTCAACGAGAAGATGGAGGAAGCTGTTGTGGCTGAAGAGTATGAACGCGCAGCTCTGTATAAGACACGCGTCAGTCAAATTACAGAGAAGCTTGAGGCGTCTCGTGCTGAGTATGAGAAGAAGACACCTGTAGCGCTGACATCTGATGATATTGCGCACGCTATTGCGCAGATGACAGGGATTCCTGTGAAGCGCGTGCAGAAGTCAGAGGCTGTAATGCTTCGTAAGCTTGAAAAGCATATCGGCAAGCATGTGATTGGTCAGGAGGAGGTTGTAGAAAAGGTGTCGCGAGCGATTCGACGAAGTCGTAGTGGTGTAGCGAGTAGCCGCCGCCCAATTGGATCATTTGTGTTCATGGGTCCAACTGGTGTCGGTAAGACAGAGCTTGCACGCGTTCTTGCGCGCGAAGTATTTGGTAGTGAGGATGCACTCATAAAGATTGATATGAGTGAGTTTAGCGAGCGGCATTCTGCTGCACGTCTTGTAGGTGCTCCTGCTGGGTACGTAGGCTATGAGGATGGTGGTCAGCTGACTGATAAGATTCGCCGTCAGCCGTATAGTGTCGTACTCTTTGATGAGATTGAGAAGGCAGATAGTCAGGTATTTAACCTCCTTCTGCAGCTTCTTGAAGACGGTAAGCTCACGGACGCCAAGGGGCGCTCGGTGGATTTCTCAAACACCATCGTTATTCTTACAAGTAACCTTGGTGCTGATAAGATGTCGAAGGAGTCTCAGCTTGGCTTTAGGGCTACCACCAAGCAAGACCAAAAGGCACTTGATGAGGTGCATGCGGAAAATGCAGCTGCAGCGCAGAAGGCTCTTGGGGATGTGATGCGTCCGGAATTGATTAACCGTTTTGACTCAATCATCACTTTCCGCGCACTGACGCATAAGGAAGTCGGCAAGATATTTGATGTCCTCCTCAGTGAACTCCAGGAACGTCTTGTGCGAAAGGGTATCCGACTTGTTGTGACCCCTTCGGCAAAGCGTCTTATTATCTCCGAAGGATACGACGAAAAGTACGGTGCACGACCACTTCGTAGGGCAATGCAAGAGCTGCTTGAGCATGATATTGCGGACGGCATACTTCAGGATGCCTATGACAAGGGGACTGTACTAAAGGCAACGGCCACAAAGGGAAGGGTTGTCCTTGAAGTCCAGCAGGCGGAGTAGTACCCCCAAAGTCGTTACTGCGATTACTGCAACGACTATCTTTGTTATTGCTGCGGCGCTCGGCGTTATCTATCGGCAGGAGATACAAGACACAGTAGAAGGCATGGCATATACGCCATCGGCCTCAGTGAAGGCTATAGAAGAGCGTGTTGTACTTACACCTTCCGCGGTAAGGATATTTCACGCAACTGCACCAGTGGTCGCCTCCCCGGAGGCCTTTAATGAGGCATGTCCACGCCAGGAACTCTCGAGTCCAATCGTTGGATGCTACACTCCGCAGGATGCAATCTATATTTTTGATGTGCATAACGAAGACCTTGATGGAATAAAGGATGTGACTGCAGTGCACGAACTGCTCCATGCGGTATGGCAGCGGATGGGCAGTGGTGAGCGTGAGCGTATCGGGGGCCTCCTGGAGGATGTACATGCGCGTTATATGGCAGATGAGTCGCTTGAAAGGCGTATGGAGTACTATGCGCGTACGCAAGAAGGCCAGGAGTTGAATGAGCTCCACTCTATTCTTGGTACGGAGTTTGCGGAGTTGGGCGATGAACTTGAGGTGCACTACGCAAAGTACTTTGATCGTAAGAAGGTCCTGGCACTCTACGATAGCTACCAAGAACACTACGATTCGCTTCGTGCGAAGGTTGAACGTCTCCAGGGGGAGCTTGAGGAGCTGTCTTCTTCTGTGGGTGCTCAAAATCAAGCGTACGAGCGCGATGCTCGAGATCTTGACGCTGATATTAGGGCGTTTAATGCACGTGCCCAGAACGGATCATTCACGGGGCAATCTCAGTTTAGTGCCGAGCGTCGTATACTTGAGTCGCGCGTGAGTACACTCGAATCACGCCGAAGTGCAATTAATGATGCGATTGTGCAGTACAACGAGCTGTATCGGGAGTACAAGCAAGTAGCAGAAGAGATTCAGGTGCTTAATAATAGTATTGATAGCTTCAAAGTTCTTGAGGAATCTTCATCGCTTCAAAATCTGTAGCGTATAATAAGAGTAATGGCTAAAGCAAAATCACAGTATATATGTCAGTCTTGTGGCGCGACGTACTCAAAATGGGTAGGTCGCTGTGAGAATTGCGATGAGTGGAATACGCTTGTTGAACAGCTGGTGCAAAGCGCCGGGCAGTCATCTGTTGATAAGGCTTCAGTAAGTGGTAAGAAAATCAACGTCGAGTCAATTAAGACGGCGAAAGAAGCGGAGTCTGTTCCACGGATTCAGACCGGTATTGGCGATATTGATACGGTACTGGGCGGCGGCATTGTGCAGGGTTCGGTGACACTTCTTGCAGGCCAGCCGGGCATTGGAAAGAGCACGATCCTTCTACAGATTGCGGCGGCAATTGCGCGGGATAAGTCAGTTCTTTATATTAGTGGCGAGGAGTCATCACATCAAGTAGCGCTGAGGGCGGCTCGGCTTGGAGCTGCTGATACAGAGAAGCTGGATTTCGCCTCATCTACAAGCGCAAATGATATTGCGGCGACCATTCGTGACAGCAAGTATGAGTTGATTATTGTTGACTCTATTCAGACAGTTTCCGTTGATGAGATGACCAGCGCACCAGGGACGGTAAGTCAGATTACAAATAGTAGCACTGTACTCATTCGTGCGGCAAAGGCTGCGGGCTCTGCAATGATACTTGTAGGGCATGTAACCAAAGAGGGGAGTATTGCCGGCCCGAAGGTCTTAGAGCACCTTGTCGATGTTGTACTTCAGTTTGAGGGCGATAGATACGGGGGCTTCAAGGTGGTGCGTGCGGCAAAGAATCGCTTCGGCGCCACAAGTGAGGCGGCTATCTTTGAGATGTACGAAGACGGTCTGAAGGTGGTGGAAAACCCGTCTGCAGCGCTTCTAGAAGAGCGGCAACTTGCCGATGGTTCGGTGGTTTTAGCGACGCTTGAAGGGACGCGCCCACTCCTTGTAGAAATCCAGGCGCTTGTCAATACGACCAGTTTCGGGTATCCTAAGCGTACAGCAAGTGGATTTGATTTGAATCGCCTTAACGTTCTCATTGCGGTCCTTGAGCGCCGAACAAAATTACAATTATCTGATAAAGACATTTATATCAACGTTGTCGGCGGAATGAAGCTCAATGATCAAGCTGCTGATTTGGCTGTGTGTATGGCGATTGCCAGCGCAGCTGCAGAGCGTCAAATAGACGAGAAGACAGTAGTGTTTGGCGAGGTTGGGTTAGGTGGCGAGGTGCGATCCGTAATAGGCGTCGACAAGCGCATTGCTGAGGCGAAAAAACTTGGTTTTACCCGTGCGATTGCTCCACGCACCGGAAGTAAGACGACTTTCGTTACATCCGTGACGGATATTCGCTCCGCACTTATTGACTACTTGCAGAAGTAATACATTAACAAAAAGGAATACTATGGATAGTATTATACTCATCGTCCTGCTTCTTATTGCAGCAGAGGTGACATATTTAACAGCGGAGTCACTTAAAAAGTCTCGCCGCGTACATCAGGCGCCGATATTCATCGATACGTCAGTGCTTATAGATGGTCGAATTATTGCGGTTGCTGAGTCGGGATTCATGTCCCGCCCACTCTATATTCCGCGCAGTGTCGTAGGGGAGCTTCAGTTCCTTGCTGACAACGGAGATACTGAAAAACGAACTCGTGCACGTCACGGACTTGATATCATTAATCAGCTTCAGTCTATCGACGCGGTAGAGGTGGTTATTTTCGCTGACAGCGTTCGTGCTGAAGAGGGTGTTGATAATCGTCTTCTTGAGCTTGCAACAACGCACAAGGGCGCACTCTGTACGATTGACTATAATCTTAATAAGGTTGCTGTAGTGCAGGGCATTCAGGTGCTTAATATCAACGAACTTGCTAAGACACTTCGTATGGCGTATCTTCCGGGTGAGAAGATGAAGATTGAGCTCACACAGAAGGGGAATGACTCACATCAAGGTATCGGTCACCTTCCCGACGGAACGATGGTCGTGGTAGAGAATGGTCATCGTCAAATAGGTACGGTAGTAGAGGTGGAGTTCATCCGCGCACTCCAGACTGCAGCTGGGAGAATGATGTTTGCAAAGCTTACGAGTGTTGTACCGGGTTCAAAGACGCAGGTGCGAAAGACGCGCCAGGCAAGCGAGAGCGCACCTCAGGAGTCGTCTCCGTCAAAGCCCAAGGCAGAGAAGCCAAAGGGTACGAAGCCGACACCACGATCACAGCCGGCAAAGCGAGTCGTGAACAAAGAGTCCTCTCCTCGTGCAGAGAAGCCGGTGGTGAAAGATTCAGCGTCTCGTCCGGCCGCAAAACGCGCTCCGTCTCAGAGGCGACGCAAGTCACCTGAAGACAGCCTTGTGGAGCTTGCGAACCGCTAGTATCGTAACTCTGTACTATAAAACACCACCCCCTAGGAGGTGGTGTTTTATATTAGCTGAACTTGGCCCTAGAAGCTGCCTTCATAGGTATAGAAGCCGGTGTCGGTGATAGATACAGTGATAGATGGCTGACTTGATCCAGTGTAGGTGCCCTTATACGAGGATCCTGACTGACTCAGTGAGAGGGAGCTTCCGCCTGCGCTGACGCGTACGTCAGATGCATTTACGCTGAACTTCCCTTGAGTTACATTCACCTGTATGGTCCATGTGCCCGTTGGACTTTCACTAACGACTACTGAGGCACTTGGCTTCGCGTCATTACAGCTATGCGCATCATCCTGCTTTTTATAGTCATACCCTGCTGGAATGCCGGTGTACACATCCTGTTTAGTCACAGGGTCCTTGCTTTTGACTGCGCCTATCTCAATCTTTGCACCAGCTGGCGTACAGTCTGTAGCGCGCTTCTTTGATACCTTGTCAAAGATGAGCTTGGCATTTGAGCGGCCCTGGTTTTTATCCCACCAAGACGGATAGAGCTCTTTACCTTCGCGCTTTATACCTTCTGGCTGAGCGTACCAGTCGCCGGTCTTCCACTTGCTCTCCGCTGCGTAGACATCCTTATGGGCATACTCCATTACTGAGGCAACGATAGGGCTTCCAATTGACGACGTACCATTTTTAAGAATAGTGGTGTCTGGGTTGCCGAGCCATACACCCATAGTGAGTGCTGGGCTGTAGCTAAACATCCAGAGGTCCTTAGCGAACCCGCCCTTATCTGAAGTACCGGTCTTTGTAGCGGTCTTTACGCCAGGGATGCGCTTTGCCGCGTAGTTACCGAGTGCTGAACTTGCATTCTGGTCCGCAAGAATATCTGTAACGATATAGGCTGACTGTTCATCGATGATACGCTTACCTGGAGTGTCTGCCCATTTCTTGAGTCGCTCACCCGAGCTATTTTTTACTTCAAGGATTGAAGATTGTGGCTTGTAGACACCACCACGTGCCACTGAGGTAAAGGCATTCACAAGATCAACTTGCGTGACGCCACACCCACCAATTGCCGCCGCAAGGCCAGCGGTGCGGTCTGCACCTACTGAACAGTAGCTCTTTGCGCCAAGGTCACGGATTTCCTTAATGGTATCCTCTACGCCTGAGATGTTCATGGCCTTCACTGCTGGGATGTTACGTGAAGTTGCAAGGCCTGTGCGGATTGTAATATTACCCATGAAGCGGCGATCGGCGTTCTGGAGCTTCGCGCCGTAGATGGCGTCAATCGGTTCATCTACAAGGATTGTGCCACTACCGAAGTTCTGCTGGCCCTCAGGCTTCTGCTGGAAGAGCTGCGTGAATACAAGCGGCTTAATAGACGAACCTGGCTGGATGTACGCAGTTGCTGCGTTGTCCTGGCCAAAGCCTTCGTAGTTAAAGTCACGACTTCCTACGAGTGCCATAATCTGACCGGTCTTTGTATCTGCAACAGTAGCTGCTCCGTTACTGAACCCAGCCCATTGCGGCGTGGTTGAGTCAAACATTTGAGTTATAGACTCCTCTAGCTTGTCTTGGATGCGGATGTCGAGCGTTGTCTTTACAGTAAGTCCACCGCGCCCAACAGTTGCTTTTCCAAGCTCCTTCTCTAGTTCTGCGCGAACCATCTGTACGAAGTGGGGAGCTTTAATGCCTTCAAACTGGTTGCCTTGAGGCTTAATGCTATCCAAGATTGGTGCAGCCTTAGCCGTGTCGTATTCTTGCTGAGTGATATACCCCTCTTCCTTCATCGCCTTGAGGGTGTGGTGCTGGCGCTTAATAAGCCCTTCATGTCCAGGGATGTTATATGGATCGAAGACTGCTGGATTCTGTGGGATGGAGGCAAGGAGCGCAGCCTCTGCAATAGTAAGGTTCTTTGCTGACTTGCCGAAGTATGTCTGAGCTCCAGACTCTGCTCCGTTACGGCGTCCACCATACGGTGATTCGTTAAGATACAGTGTGAGGATTTGATCCTTGTTATACATACGTTCAATCTCTACGGCAAGAATGAGCTCCTTAATCTTACGAGGGATGCCACTTAGGCCACGGTTGCCTGACTCTTCGGAAAGGAATACCTGCTTTACGAGCTGCTGTGTAAGTGTGGAGCCACCCTGGGTGCTTCCGCCGGTGAAGTTGTTGATAGCGGCACGCATCGTACCGGATACACTTAGCCCACCATGCTTGAAGAAGTCGCGGTCCTCAATAGATACGGTTGCGTCTTTTAGATACTGGCTGATGTCTTCACTCTTTGCAGTAAGGCGGTAGTTGCTATCACCCTTATCTTCCCAGAGGAGCGTGTCGTTACGGTCGTAGTACTTTGTGACGGTTGATTGGACGCGTTTGTCAATTTCGCCTGGGCGAATCTGATCAAGGTCTTTTCGGAAATAGGCAAAGAGTCCACCTACAAAAAGAGCAAGGATAAGTGCAGATACACCGACAATCTTCAGCGCCATGCGTCCACCTTCTTTACTAAACCAGTAGCCCCAGAAGCGCTTCGGGTGGAGCCGATAGAAGAATCGCTTTACAGGGTCTTTTGGAAGGGTCGCACGATACTCGGCGCGCTTGCGTGCCTCATGATCTTTTCGCACTTTCCTTTTTTGTGTCAAATTAGAATAGACTGCGTGCGCGCGTGCAGCTGGTTTGCGTTTGCGTGACGCAGATGTTGACGCCTTCGATGTCTTAGCAGGCGCCTTTTTCGGTGCTTTTTCTGTACTCACTGTCCTCAATTTCCCATAAGCAATATACTTCTTCAAGTATAGCATATTCAGCGGCTCGCCAAGTGTATTTAGATGGGTAAAATAGAAAATATCACCCTTATGAAACAGGGGTAAATCTGATATACTACAAAGGTTAGACGAATATTTAAGCGAAAGGAAATCATGACGCTCTCTGAAGAACTGACATGGCGCGGTTTTGTGAACCAGACCACCTATCCAGATATCAAAGCACTAGACGAAGGTCAGATTTCTTTCTATTTTGGTGTTGATCCAAGCGCAGATAGTATGACAATCGGAAATCTTGCTGCAGCAATGATGGTGCGCCATTTTATTGATGCGGGTCACAATGCCTACTTGCTTGTGGGTGGTGCTACCGGAATGATTGGCGACCCTGATGGCAAGAAAGACGAGCGTAACCTTAAGACGCTTGATGAGATTGCAAAGAACAAGGCAGGGATTGCGGCGCAGTACAAGCAGGTATTTGCTGGACAACCATTTACTATTGTCGATAATTACGACTGGTTTAAGGACATGAACTACCTTGAGTTCCTTCGTATGGTAGGGAAGCATGTGCCAATGAGCCAGATGCTTGACCGTGAGTTTGTGCAGTCACGCCTAGGCGAAGACGGTACGGGTCTGAGCTATGCTGAATTTAGCTACTCACTGATTCAGGGGTATGACTTCGTCCATCTCTTTAAAGAACACGGTGTAACGTTGCAACTGTGTGGGGCTGATCAATGGGGTAACTCAATTGCTGGTGTTGATCTTATTCGCCGTACGCAGGGTGGTGAGGCGCACGTCTACTCAACGCCACTCATCTACAATAAGGCTACGGGCCGTAAGTTCGGTAAGTCAGAAGATGGTGCGGTGTGGCTTGATGCAAGCAAGACAAGTGTCTACAAGTTCTACCAATTTTGGCTCAATGCAGACGATGAGGGTGTAGCTGACTACGCAAAGGTCTACACACTTCTTAGTCAGGACGCAATTAAAGAAATGGCGGAGCAGGTTGCAAACAACCCTGGTGCGCGCGAAGCTCAGAAGACCCTTGCTTTTGAGGTGACAAAGATTGTTCATGGAGAGGAGCGGGCAATTCAAGCCGAAAAGGTAACTGCCGTACTCTTTGGTGGTGCACCTGTAGCTGAACTTTCTAGTGACGAGCTTGAGCTTCTGGCGGCAGAAATCCCAACAACTAGAGTTGGTACTACTGTTATTGAAGCGCTTGTTGGTGCTGAGATTGCAAAGAGTAACGGTGAAGCACGTCGCCTTATTCAGGGGAGTGCCGTATCTGTAAATGGTGAAAAGATCTCAGAAGATCAGCAAATTGCTCAAACAAGTCTTTTGAAGAAGGGGAAGAACAGCTTCGTACTTGTAAAATAGCACATATTATGCTATAATAATAAGATATGACCCGTGCACTGCGGGTCTTTTCTTTTTATTGCTACAATAGAAGAGTATGAATCTTTCAACCTCGTTGGAGCGCATTAAGGGAGTTGGTCCTAGGACTGCTGAGCAATTTGCTAAAGCAGGCCTTTTTACCGTTGGAGATTTACTTACTTTCTTCCCGCGTGGGTATGAAGACTTCTCTCATGTGACCAGCATTGTTGACCTGAAGCCCGGTAAGGTGACACTCAAGGCGCGCTGTGAAAAGGTAGAAATGCGATCCGTGCGGCGGGGTATGCGCGTCGTCACTGCGACGCTTGCAGATGACTCCGGTAAAGTACAGGCAGTCTGGTTTAATCAGCCCTACCGTATGACGCAGCTAAAAGAAGGCGGGGAGTTTCTTTTTTCTGGGGAGTTTGAGTTTCGCTATAACCGCTATCAACTTACAAATCCGGGTACTGAGAAGGCGGCAGATATTGAGGCCTCTGACCAGCAGGACGCTATTATGCCTATCTACAGGGGTATTGCAGGGCTTAAGACGGGACTTGTGCGTAAGACACTCCAGGAATTGCAGTCGCTCATTACTATGCTCCCGGAAACCATGCCAGCGTCAATTATCTCCAAGGAGAAACTACTGAGCTATAGCGATGCTGTGCAGAATATTCACTTTCCTGAGTCTGCAGAGATGATGGACCGTGCCAAAGAGCGTCTGGCATTTGAGGAACTGTTTCAACTCCTTCTTGCGAGCCAATATAACAAACAAGAGCACAGTAAGTTAGCTGGTACGGTCATTCCTTTTGACCAAGCCATTATTAAAACATTTGTAGAGAATCTTCCATTCTCTTTGACTGGAGCGCAGCGTCGGGCGGCGTGGGATATATTTCAGGACCTTGAGAGTGCGACGCCAATGAACCGCCTCCTGCAGGGAGATGTTGGCTCTGGGAAGACGGTCGTGGCCGGTATGGTAGCACGGCAGGTTGCCCATGGTGGGTTCCAGGCGGCATTTATGGCACCAACGGAGATCCTTGCACGTCAGCATGCGGCAACCCTTGATATGTTGCTTTCTCCGTTTGGGCTAACGGTAGGGCTTTTGACGGGGAGTGTAAAAGGCGCCGCGCGAAAGGCGCTCTACGGGGCGATTGCCAGTGGCGACGTAGACGTGGTGGTTGGGACGCACGCTCTCATTCAATCTAAAGTTATCTTTAAATCCCTTGGGTTTGTGGTAATTGACGAGCAGCACCGTTTTGGCGTTAAGCAGCGTCAAGCACTGCTTGATAAATCGCAAATTATGCCACATCTTCTCTCTATGACGGCAACACCTATTCCGCGGAGTCTTGCGCTGACGGTCTACGGCGAACTGGACGTTTCAATTCTTAATGAAAAACCTGCTAATAGGCTTCCTATTATTACGAAGATCGGTTCGCCAAACAGTAGAAATGAAGTGTATCGAAAGATCGATGATGAGCTTGAGAAGGGGCGTCAGGCGTATGTTATTTGTAACCTTATTGACGACAATCCTGATAACGACCTCGCGAGCGTTGAGGCTGAGTACAAGCGACTTCGCACGAGTGTCTTTAAGCACCGCACGATCGGACTGCTTCATGGAAAACTCTCGGCAGCAGAAAAAGACGCGGTAATGCAGGATTTTTCAGATAAGAAAGTGGATATCCTTGTTAGTACAACAGTGGTTGAAGTAGGCGTGGACGTGCCGAACGCAACAATTATGCTGATTGAAGACGGTGACAGGTTTGGTCTTGCGCAGCTCCATCAACTCCGCGGACGTGTAGGGCGTAGCAGTCACCAGAGCTACTGTTTTATTATTCCGAGTGATTCAAAGAAGCCGTCGCAGCGTCTTCTTGAGATTGAAAAGAGTGAAGATGGGTTTTATCTTGCGGAGGTTGACCTTGAGCTGCGTGGCCCGGGTGAGATCTATGGACGCTCACAGCACGGTGCTCTGAATTTGCAGATCGCAACACTTGGCGACACGAAGATGATTGCGCGTGCGCAGAGGGCGGCGAAGCTGTTCGCATCTTCTGGTGAAAATCTGTTACACTATAAGCAGTTAGCTCATCAGGTTGAGCTGTATCAACGTCTGACGACTTTAAATTAAAAACATCAAAGAGAACCATGTACGCAGGAACAACCTTTCGACACCAGTCGGGGAACATTATTGGCGTCCATCAGCGGATAGACCGTGTGGCGCGAAAGCATATTGCAAAGCATATCCCGAGCGGGGCTTTCTTCCCAAGTATTAAAACAATCCTGCACTTTGAAGGAAAAAATGGCCCAGACGGCATCAAGAGCAAGAGCCCCTCTGTAGATGAGCCGTGGCATTTTATAAATCCTAGCGCCGGAGAGGACGATCCGCTTGTTATTGCCATCAAGGCGCATATTGAGAATCTTGCAGTCGCGCTTCGCCAGGAAGATGAGGTCCGTGCTGGTTTTGAGGCCGCGTGGCTTGCGCATGCGGTTGTAGATGGGCTCACTCCTGCGCACCACTATCCACTAGCGGAGAAGATTGAGGAGTTGTGGGGAAAGCCGCATCATGAAAGAAATTCTCGCCGCGATAAGATCATTATCAAGGGTACTGGTAAGCGCGATATGCTTAAGAAGAACTGGCAGTACTGGGGGAGCAGCGGTATCTTTAATCTTCATTGGCTGTTTGAGTTTGGGGTGGCCTCTGCTATTACCACGGCACGGTTTACTGATATAGGTATTCGTGACGAAGATCTTAAGAAGATAGGGAAAGAAGGGTACATAGCGTACTTCCTTCGGTCAGTTCGTGATGTTGATGCGCTGGAGATGTATGAGGACTTTGAGCGCACAGGATGGTCTGCGCGGCTAGGGAATGCGACGCGCCGTCAACTTGCCCCGATGATTATGAAGAATGTGTGCTTGGCGTGGTATGTTGCGCACGAGATGTCGCGCAGTCCGTCTTCTGCGGCAAAAAAGGTGGAGAAATAATGAATATTCGAATAATAGCAGGCGCTTATGGCGGGCGCGTTATTGAGGGTTCGGGAACGAACCGTACACACCCTATGAGCGAACGTGTGCGTAACTCTCTCTTTAGCATTATTGGCGATGAAATTCAGAATGCGCGCGTCCTTGACGTGTTTGCTGGGAGTGGGTCGTTGGGGCTTGAGGCGTTGAGCCGTGGGGCCACTTCAGCTACGTTCATTGAGCGAGACCGGATTGCACAAAAGGTTATTGATGCAAATATAACAACATTAAATATCGACAGAAAAAAAGCGAAGCTCGTGAAGGCGCCCGTTGCAAGCTGGCTTCGCACCACTGATGCGGAAGGCTATGATATTATTTTTGCCGATCCTCCGTATCATGATCTGCAGTTATCCACAGTTGCTAAAATTTCAGGTCTTTTAAAGCCTAATGGGCTTATGGTATTATCATATCCAGGTAATGGTGAGGTGCCACCCGAATTAGGAGTTGTTGTGGTGGACAATCGTAGTTACGGAAATGCGGCCCTTGCATTTTACCGAAAAGAAGACGTTTAGGCGTCTTCTTTTAAATTTACTGTGAATTCTTTGATAAACCCCTGAAGATGGTGTATTATGACACATACCTAAAACAAAAGGAGTCTCACTATGAGTTCACTTGAACTACTATCTTCTCAGCCACATTTTCCCGACGAGGACTTAATAGAGAGTAATGTTGCGCAAGTAGAGTATTACCTGCACCACGAACCGGAACCTACTGCCTACGAACACCATCTACGAGATTCGCTGCGCATGGTACACAAACTTGGCCACGATGCATTGCAGCGCTTTGGGGTTGATGTGTTCTACGCAGAAGACGAGTACCACTCATTCTGTAGCGGCTTTGCATCTATAGAGTATACTGGTGTGCTTGTGCGCGAGCGTCAACACGACCAGGGTATGCTTATTACGAACGCCAAATCTCTATTCATCGACGCCGGCACCATAGGAGACGTTATACTGTCGAACAATCACGAACGATGGATGTCAGAGCATCCAAACACATATGGTGTGGTTGTAGGGGCTGGTGAAGCTCGAGGTGAGTCGATGCGTCAACTCCACTCACGCGTCATGGGTGCTCATGTCGCAAGTCGGCTTCAGGTAATGAGCTAAGAGACAAAAAAACCATCCACAGGGCTGGTGAAAGAGCTGAGTAATGAGTGGTCTCTGTTTTATTAAAATAACAGTAGACCACCCAAAACCCGAAACGGGAACACGGCGTATTGAAAGTACGACATGACACGATCCTTTCTAAATAGAAAGTTATAGAATGTACTCAGGATAGAGTTCTTCTAGGATATCCTCCTTGTATACACGTGGATCATCGAATATTTCGATCCACGAGTCTGTTGCTGGGTCGTAATATTTTATAATCACGTACCAGTCATCTGGATTTTTTATAGCTGAATGCATAAGAGCATAGTCTTTGCCATTGCGTGTCACGGGCATATTAAGCGATAAATCCTCTAAGGATTTAGCTAAGTAGCCTGGAACAGCTTTTCCAGTATAGGAGTTGCGTACCTCTAATAGGTGGGGTATATCATTATTTTTTGCCATTTTCTTTTCCTTTGTCTTTAGGCAGGGAGCACCGGTAGGTGCGGGCGTAGGTATAGTATCGCAACTATACGTAACGTTCACTCATGCGCCGCGTTGGCACAGGCGAGTGAAGTACAGACGGATAAGAGTCCACCTGTAGGGCTATAGATATGCTTTGGTAAAAAACATACCGGTAGCCATACGGGTGGTGCATGATACAGCGTGTTCGTCTCGGGCTGTTAATGTGCTTTGGAGCTCAGTGAACTCAACAAAACTTTCCATATAATACCATTTTTCTCAGTGTATTCAAAGCATAGGGGGTATAGGCAGGTTGACAGGCATACCCCTAGGGGGTATCATGAAAGTATGAGTAAAGACATGAAGTTGAAGGTGGCCCGGCGACTCAAGATTATCGAGGGGCAGGTTCGTGGACTACAGAAGATGGTTGAGGGTGATAAATACTGTATAGATATTATTACGCAGGCTTCAGCGGTTAAAGAGGCGCTGTCTGGGGTGGAGGATATGCTCCTAGAGAACCATCTGAGCACACAGGTTATTGCCCAGGTAAAAGAGGGCAATGAGGTCACGGCTACCGATGAAATATTAAGGGTGTATAAGTTAAAACGGAGGAGATAGTATATGGCACTGTATGATATAACGACAAAAAAAGAATTTAAAGAAAAGGTCCTGGAGAATCCAAAAGTAGTTCTGGTAGACTTCTGGGCGGGCTGGTGCGCGCCGTGCGTGGCGATGACACCGCACCTTAACGCTATTGCCGAAGAGATGGATAGGATTGTTGACGTGGTGAAGGTCAATATTGACGACCTGCCGGAGAACTATGAAAACCAACAGCTTGCAGGTGAATATGGTGTGCGAAGCATACCGAATATGCCAGTGTTTGTAGGAGGTAAAGAAGAGCGGCGAATTATTGGACTAACGCCGAAGCTTCAGCTCGGAATGATTCTGCGCGATATCGCTAAAAACAGCAAATAACACTAGAAAACACGCCCGGAATTTGCTATACTACGGTACGGATACATTTACTACATGCGGATGTGGTGGAATTGGTAGACACGCTAGTCTTAGGAACTAGTGCCTCCGGGCGTGAAGGTTCAAGTCCTTTCATCCGCACCATCATGCTCTTACTTAAACCATAGGCGTTAGAAAGAGCATTGGGTGAGTTAGAAACATCAGCAAAGAGCCTGTCGGAAACGGCAGGCTCTTTGCTTTGGAGTGCGAATTCAGTGGCGGCTAAGCGAATAGCCTGTTGCCCGAGGAAGGCGAAGGTGTCGGTTAGTTCGCCCTCGACGCTCGACTCAAACGTGCCCTGGTCAAAGAACACATTGATGCGCGTGAAAATAAGCTGATTGAGCATCCGTCGAATATGGGGTGGAGCTACCTTGTAGCTCCGACCAAGGTTCTCGCTGATGTCCAGCACTTGAGTGATGAGTTGGTCCAGCTCGTTGAGGTCTTCGATGAGCGCTTCGAGGCTGCGCAGCACTGAAGCAAGCTCTCCCTCGAGACGTTTCTGCTCCGTGCGCAGTAGATCCACCGGGATGGCATCGTTGTAATGAGCTTCAAGCAGCTTTTGCTGTTTTCGTTCAATCTGTAGCTTTTCCGTCTCGAGCCTCCGTCGTTCCTCCTCGGTATCGAGGTTCATGGTTTTTAGTGCGTCGCGCACCATTGCTTCCATGTTCTTGCGGAGGTCGCTGTCGATTGAGATGCGGTCATACACCTCTTGAATCTTGGTCTCAAGAACGTCGAACTGGATCGATCTGAGAGTGCAACTCTCTCGTTTCGCGAGTCTGCCCGCACACGAGAAGTATTCGTAGATCTCACCATTACCGCCTGAGCGCGCTTTTTGGATGATGAGCCGTGAACCACAATGACCGCAGTGAACTGTTGATTTGAGATAGTGATGGTGTTTGCGGGAGCGCTCACCTTTGAGCTTCCCGTGCAGGACCGTCTGCACCTTGTCGTACGTGGTTTTGCTCACGAGTGGCGGGTGGCTCCCCGGATACTCGACCCCTTGGTAGACGACCACTCCGGTGTAATAGGGGTTGTTGAGGATGTTGTCGAGTTGCCTCTTTTGAATTGGTAGCTCACTCATGCGGGCAGTTGGTACGGTCCTGAGCCCTCTACGCGTCAGTTCTTTTCCAAGTGACTCCATAGTCCATTCGCCGGTCGCATAGGCTTCAAACGCCCAGGAAATGAGCGGTGCGCGCTGTTCGTCAACGATGACCGTACGCTTCTCCCGTCCATTCTCCGTGGCTCGCACATTGAGGTACCCGATCGGTGCGCGTCCGGGAGTGCCGCCACTCCTTGCTTTCTGGCTCATTCCCTTTATGACCTCGTTGGAGAGGTTCTTGGAGTAGAACTCTGCGATCGAGGACATGATGCCGTGCAGCAGCAGCCCGCCTGGGGTTTGGTCGATGTTCTCGCTTGTAGAGATCAGGCGGATACCAAGGTCGTCCAGCTGCTTATTGATTTCAACGTCGTCTGCACGGTTTCGGGCGAGGCGGTCGAGCTTGTGCACGATGACGTAGTCAATATGCTCGGATTCGTCTTTCAAATAGCGCAGCATCTCTTGGAGTGCAGGCCGGTTCGTGGAGGTGCCGGAGACTCCACGTTCGACGAATTCTTTGGCGACCATCGCCCCGATTGACTGGGCCTTCTTCTTGTTGGCCTCGCGCTGCGCTGGAATTGAGAAGCCTTCTTCGTGACCTCCCTTCTCGGCTTGTTCGCGTGTAGATACGCGAATGTACGAGACGGCTCGCTTGGGCGTGAAGCTTTGTGTCAGAGCGGCGAATGGGTCGGCCGCTAGGGGCGGCGCGGTTGCTGCGCCTGGGGTGTAGGTAGACATACTCATGTCTCCATTGACGCTTCTTTCGGCAGAAGAGTCCAGTGCATTATTTGGCGGATTGGCGGGGTTTTCCACAGGTCGTTCTGCTGCATCGGGGGTGAGGCTATTTGAGGAAGACATGGACGTTTCCTCCCTCGTCTAGAAGTTCGTAGTCTTCCTGCACCCTGGCAAGTAACAGCGGGTAGTTCCAGTACAGGCACCCCGGTGGGATCCCGCTGCGCTCGACGAGGTCATCGTATCCGTCTTTCCACCCGAGTCCGTCGATCACGCTGTCGATGAATGCTTTTCGGTCGGGATAGCTTGCCCAGTACAGATTGGTGAACTCGCTCTCGATTTCACCGATCGTTGCGCCGTTCCACACGTGATCAAGGTATGCACGAAAAGCATCACCATGGGTTTCCTCTAGAAGCTCCAGTGTGCGACGTTCAAGCCGCGTGGTGGGCTCTGGTGCGCCGTGTTCGGGAGTTTTGGGCTGTTCGGGTTGAGGCTCGTGAAGGGGCAGGTGGTTATTTGCTGAAGACATAGATCCTCCCTTCTCGCTCGACCAGGCTGAGCGACTCTTCGAGCTCTTCTTTTAGGGCTTCGTAGTCAGGTGTGAGGTAGTCGAAGTAGAGCTTTCGTTCGGCGGCGAAGTCTTGAACTTCCTCTTCACGGTCGTCGAGCAGGGCCAGCTCGGTAACGGCTGATTCGATGTCGCGCCAGACGCCGATGGAGCTGTTATGGAAGTCCTCCATGATGTCGCCGCTCACCGCGTTCACGCCGGGGACCGAGAGGAACGCCTGGAGGCCGACATCTTCTGCGAGTCGTAGTTCCGACAAGGTGTCGGGCAGTTCGGCAATGGTGTCGCGTCCGTAGATGCCAGGAACGTTGACCGTCATTGTTAGGCCGTCGACCGTGATCTCTGTTGGAACGTGGAGCCTGGAGAGTTTTCTCGGGAAAGGGGCGAGGTAATTGGCGGTGCTGGCGTTGGGGAACGTCTGGTAGATCAGGTGGGTGCCGAAGTGATCGACGACTTCTCGCACCCAAGCGGGCGCTTCTGGGTCGTGGTAAATCGTGAGGTATTCGTCTCGGAGCGCTTCGTAGTCCCCGTTTCCGGTGAGTGCATAGTCTGAGAGGGCGCTGTCTGGCGCGAGGCTGCGACTCAGCACGTGCGCGATGCACTGCGCTGTTTCTTGGTCGACGCCAGTGTGGTGCTCGTCGGCGTAGGCGATACCTCCGGCCACGATGTCACTGTGGCGAATGAGGGCGGTTTCGAGTCTCCTCCAGTCAGGCACTTCACGGGTCGGTGCGGGGCGCGGCAGGTGCTCGGTGGTGGGGAGCGTTGCTGGGGTGTGTTCGAGGTTATTCATGGGTTTCCTCCTTTCGTTCTGCTTGGATGAGGTGGGTGCCGAGCCAATCAATCCAGTGCTGGGCTTGCTCGGAGATGCCGGGGTGGATGTAGATATCGAGGTACTCGTCACGTAGCTCGTCGTATCCGCCTTCACCGGTGCGGCCGAAGTTCGCGAGGGCGCTGTGGCGACCGTACGCACGGCCGAGGACGTGTCCGATAAGGCGGGCCGTCCCGTGAGAAATCTCCTGCTGTTCTCTTTCAGCTGCGGCGATGCCTGCATTGATTCGGTCGCCGAAGCGCGCCGCGGTTTGCCGCAGCCGTTCGATATCAACCTGTTTGCTGTCGGGCTGTAGCTCTACCGCTGGTGTGGGGTGTTGTTCGTGGTTCATATAGCGGGTCCTCCTTTCGTGAGGGATGAATTGTTCGGGGTGTTCTCCCTAACCTCTGCCGCCGTGACTGGCGTGCAGGGGTTAGGGAGAACGGTGTTCGCTGATAGGGCTATGCAGCAGACCTCACGCTTGCGTCGTCACTTTCAAACTGACTGATGAGTTTGTAGCGTTCTCCAGCTCGCAGGTTGAGATAGTCCTCGCCTGCATGAATGACCATTGCTGGGTGGCGCTCTGCGACGAAGTAGACAAGCTCCGTGAACCCTGATCGGTCCCAAAGCAGCTCGTCGCCGTGGTACTCGATGATCTCCTTGACTACAATGCAGCCGTGCTCTTCGGCATAGGCCGCAATACGGTCACGTTGTTCGTCGAGACTCGGAAACGGCTTTTCGGTGTCCCACATCTGCATACGGGTGCCGTCCACCAGGTACGCGACTGCGAACCTGTAGGTGAGTTCTTCATAGTGGTTGGAATAGATCGACTTGTAGTCGTTCATGATTCGCCTCCTTTCAGCGATGCCCACGATTCACACGTGGCGCTATTCAGTTGTGCGTCTCCGCCGTTTGCACGGCAGAGAACCCTTGTTCCGTTTAGTCGCCGCCAGTGATGAGTGACTCGGGGCGGTCGGCGTTCAGTGCCGCGCGGAACCAGAAGCTGTCGTGGGTGTCAAACGCCAGGACGCGCTCGCTGGCGGCAAATATCACCGATGGATGCGTATCACCCCAGAAGTCCAGTAGCTCCTGCAGCCCGGGCCGTTCTTCTGCAGCGAGTGGCCCGCATTCGTCTATGAATTCTGCGATGACGAGTGTCTCAGCGGCGCGAGCAAGGCCTTGGATAATGCGGCGCTGCTCGTCGAGGTCTGGATAGACCTCCTCGTATTCCTCCGCCTCTTGATCTGCCTCGTCCGCTCTGAGGTACGCGACGCCGAAGTTGTAGGTTTCACTTTGGTGCGGGTTCTCGTAGATGGATTCGTAGTTGATTCGTTCTGTCATGGTGGGTTCCTCCTTTCAAAACTGAGGGTGGTGCTATTCCCGCTTGCTGCCGCGGTGAGTTTCCTGTGCCGAGGCAAGCAGACAACATACGGGGAAGGTGGGCGCGGGGCGAGACGACGAAGGTTCTGGCCGCTCGCCCCGCGGGTGGTGTTAGCGTTCGAGCGCTGCTCTGATCGGTGCCAGCTCAAAAATGAAGCACCAGCCAAGGGCATAACTCATGACGAAGTTCGCGTTGAACACTTCCCGGAACGCCTGGTCATCCCACTGGTGGAGACCATCGACGTCAACGTTGGCGTAGAACGAGCGAAGGGGCCCTTCCCAGCTTTTCCGTTTAAGTACCAAGTCGCGAAGCGCATCTTTGCGCCCTTCGCCTTGTGCGCAGTAGGCCGCTGTGAATACTCCACTGAGTTGATCAAACGACAGGCTTTGCACTTCGGGAAGGCGCAGAAATGCGGCAATAGCGATTCCGTACTTTAGGTACGCTGCGTCGAGTTCTTCGTTCTGTTTCGGGATGCCCGCGAAACATGCAACTGCTGCGACTGCCGTGACGGCGTCCGACGTGACTCGTCGTCGTTCTGCTTCTGTTTTCTTGTCCATAGTTTTCCTCCTTTCGAGGTGGGATGTTGTTGCTCCGGAACTCCCTGCTTCCAAGGAAGTAAAGGGAGAACACCGGTCTGGAAACTTGATGGAGGGTGCGGGGCGAGCCGAGCTTTACGAGCTTGCAGCTCGCCCCGCGGGTGGTGTTAGTGCTCGATTGCTGCTCTAATGGGCGCGAGGTCAAAGACCATGCACCCGTCAAAGGTTTGAATGAAGGCGTAGCCTTCGTCGAGTACTTCCCGAAGCGCCTCGTTATCCCACCGGAGGATGCCGTCGACTTCCAGGTCGTCATAGAGCGCACGGAGCGCTCCTTCCCAGCCGATGAGACTCAACAGCTCCTCGGTCGCTGCCTTCCGGTCTTGCCCTTGTAAGCAGAATGATGCAGCGAATGCTTCAGCGAGTTTCGCGACATCAAGCTGCCTGACTTCTGGGATGAGCAGGAAGGCTGCAAACGGGATGCCGTGTTCGTCAAAGCTGGCACCGAGAGCCTCGTGTCGTTTCGCATTTCCAGCGAAACAGGCGATCGCTGCAACTGCTGTGGCAGTGGCTTCAGCGTTTCGCTGCCGCTCTACTTGTACTTGATAGTTCATAGTTATCCTCCTTTCGAGAGGTTGAGGTTGTTGCTCCGGGACCCCCTCTCTTCCGAAGAAGTGAAGGAAGAACACCGGTCTAGGAAACTTCGTGGTTACGAGAAGCCGCTCGGCCCATCTCGTACAAGCCCCTCAAGCTCCGACATCGTGATTACGCTGAATAAGTGCCGCGGCAGACCTGGTTCACTCGAGATCGCCTCGGTCAGCTGCTGCTTCCGTGCTACATGAGGAACGATCCAGATCACGGCCGGATACACCCCGTGCTTGCGCTGTTCCTCGCCACTGCGCTGGTAGTGCAGGTACCGCCAGCATTTTGTAATCACTCGGGCGGGGTTCTCCGTGTCGCGGTCGACCTCAATGAAGTACCGGTCAACATAGTCCTCGCTCGTAACGACAGCTGCGAGGTCGGGCTTGAGCGTGGCGGGAACGCCGTGACCGCTGTGGTGACGCCGCCAGCACTCTGGTTCTGCTTCCACTGCCAGCTCACGGTGGAACTGGCGCGCCGCTTCCTGCAGCACGACGCGGGTCTCGGTGACGGCCAGGTTGTGGTGGAGGAACGTCGTCGAGTGGTGGTGTGGCCTGACGCGCTTGCTGGTGCCGCTCAGATGGCGCAGGCCTTTGGTGGAGAGCGTCCAGACCGAGACTTGGGAGCCGCCCTGCCAACCCCCAACGCGGCGTTCGAGGCGTACGAGGAATCGCTGTCTGTGCAGTTCTCGGAGGTGCCTGCTAGTTTGGCGGATCGCAGAGCGTCGGTTGCCGTAGAGGTGCGCCGTGAGCCGGGTGAGCTGGTGCGTGGTCGCGAACCGATGCTCGCGAACCATCTCCAACAGCTGCCTGTGGATGGGTTGCATATCATCTGGCATGGCAGCCTCCGGACTGGACGGCGGCTCCGGTGGTAGCGCCAAGGGGGCTAGCAGTCACAGCCACTTTCTCAGGTACTTCCGCCACGTTCCGGGAAGCTTTGGCCGTGGCAGCTCGAGCGGAATGTCTACCGGAATGTCTAGGGGTCAGATGGCCGCTCATCGCTTCACCCTCCCGACCGGCTCGTCAGGCGCTGCCTCGTCTCCGTTCCGACCTGAGGCTTCTGCCATGTCGGGGTAGATGAGCTGCACGAGTTCACGCTCGGTCTGCTCGGCAGGCACCCCGTATCGCTCCTGGGAGGCAGCGTACGATTCGACTGGGTCTTGACTCACCCTTGTGGGCAAGCTCGTGCGGATTGAAATCCAGCCAGTATTCTCACCGTGTTGCATCACGTTGGCGTAAGCCTGGAATCTTGGGAGGAGCATCAGGTCTTGCTGCACGAGCCCCGGCATGAGCTTGGCAGTGGCAGCGGCGTCAAGCCCATTCATCCCGAAGTAAATTTTGTTTCGCGTATTTGCTTCCACTGCCTGCACCATGACTGGTGATAACTGGGAGCGGTATTGGTGCGCGAGAACGAATCCGGCTCCGAGTGATCTTGCTTGTGCGAGCGCGTCTGAGAGATCGGTTGGCAGGCCAGACAGGAAGTCATGCACCTCGTCGATGTAGATGCCAACGACGTGTCGCTGCTTTTCTGGGAGCGCTTGCCGTGCGAGAATTCTCGACCACAGTTGCCCGATCAGTAGGGTGCCGAGTAGCTTCGCAGCATCCCCACCAAGGAGGCCTCGGTTGAGGTTGACGATGACGATGCGTTTTTTCGTGAAGAGGTCGCCGATATCGAAGCGTGGTGTTGTTTGTCCAAGGACTGCCCGGAGGCCTGGCCGCAAGATCAGCTGGCGTATTTTATTGAGCACTGGTGCGATCTCAACGGCTTGAGCTTCTGGTTTCTTGGCATCGTATTGCCGCCAAAAAGGATCGGTGCCAAGCGCGTCAGGATGCTGGCTGATGACCTTCTTTCGGAAGCTTGGATTGGTGAGCAGCGGGTGGAGCCAGAGCAGGTTCGCGTCTGGAATCCGCGCCAGAGTGAGGAACGCAGCGGAGAGGACGTCTGCGGTTCGAATTCCCCAGTTCTCTTTGAATATCGATTCAAAGATCCCCAGAAGCGTGTCGGCCGTCACGCTAGGGTCACGTCCCTGTGTGTGCAGCGGGTTGAACCCGACAGGGCTGGCGCTGATGGGGTCAATGACGACTACGTCCTTCTGGCGTGAGGCTGGGATCCGAGCGAGTACTTCGGTGGCAAGGTCACCCTTCGGATCAATCAGGAGCACGCCGCGACCTGCCCGCATGTCTGACTCGATGAGGTTTAGCATGACGGTCGACTTGCCACTACCGGTCGGCCCCATGAGGTGTGTATGAAATGCGGCGTCAGAAATGGGAATCGACACGGGGTCTTCTCGACCTGGCGCGGTGAGCGTCCCGACAACTCGGTCACTTTGCTCTAGCTCACTGTTCGGGGTGAGGAGTCGCGGGTGAATATGACCAAACATCGGTAGCGGAGGCTCGCCAATAGGCCAGCCGGTGAGCGCCACCATTTCGTTGGCGCGGAGTTTGAGCGGCCAGCGCCACGGGACATGAGCTTCAGCGAGGTGGAGAGGACGCTCGTTCTCCAGCGACAGCCTGCTCGATGCGGTCTCCAGCCCACGCAGAACCCCACCAACACTCGAGATGATCTGACGGATCCTCCCGGGTGGGCTACCGGCTGCTCCGATTCGGAAGGTAAGCGAGAATCCGTGCTGGCTTCCGGCACGAACAACTGCGAGTCTGGCACGCTTCGGTGGCGTTTTGAGGAGAAGTTCAAACCAGCCGGGCGTTTCAATGCGCTCCCAACTGCCTGGAGCGATCCGGTGCCCCAGGAGCAGCTGGATGGTCACTTTTTCATCTCCTGCAAGGCCTGTGAGAGTGCCGTACAGACTGCGAACTGTGTTTGCGGCTTTCTCCGGAGAATCAGTGAGGTTTCGTCCGGTTTGGTGAAGCCGGGCAGCGATCTCGATCCGTGGCCGCTGCCACCGCGGCTTCACAATCCGCACCGGCAACATGGCAGTGAGGGTGTCTTTCAGTGCACTGAGCCGGTGTGGCTCCACGCCGACGAGCCAGCGAAGGTGCTTTTCGTCGGCGTGAAGCTCGAGACCGATGACTCCGAGTTCCCGGGCGGTGGCGAGCCGCTCCAGCATTATTGCGACATCGCCTGCAGTGAGCGTTGTTGCGAAGTGGAGTTCGCGCCATTCGAGTGTCAGGCTCCGTGTGGGAGAAATGAGTGCTTGCAGTTGACGTTTACCCATGGTGCCCACCTCCATCGCCTGATTTCTGCCCCTTGTTATGGACGACCGGCTTCGTTTCGTCAAGATGCATTGCGAGCAGCAAGAGTATGCGTGCGAATTCCTTCTCGTCGAAGGCGTCTTTCCACACCGGTACGACGCGGTGGCGGCTGTTGTCTTGGCGCACATAGGCGCGTTTCTTCCTGCGACTCATGACCAATCCGTTCGTGTCTGCCTAACCGCTATACGTCGCCGTCCCAGCGCTTCTTCTGGCGAATAACCCAGCGAACGACTGTGGCGACCATGACCGCGATTACGATCAGGGCGAGAAGCCACCAGATCTGCTTCGCCAGCTCCACCGCCAGTACCAGCAGGATGACGCCGAAGAATAGTGACGTAGCTAGGCTCACAAAGCTCGCCCCGAAGGGCTTCTTCCCTCCACTGCCTTGCATGCTTGACCCCCTTCATTACTTGGACTCCTGCGCTACAGCTTCGGTAGGCGTGTCGAGTGGAGTCTCCTGGGTGGCATCTTCGGCGGCTTCGGTAGGGTCGCCCGGCACGGGGTAGCCCCACTTCTTGAGCGAGATAAGTGAGGGCTCATCTGCAGGGATTTCATCACCCCACACATCCCAATCTCCACGGGTCGGTGAGGGACGGCGAGCAAACAGTTCTAGATACGGGCCTTCGCCCACAACCCGCTCAATCATCAGATGAAGCTCCTCCGGCTTGTGGCTGTGGTCCTGAAGCGGATACAGACCCCAATTAGGCTGTGAGCGGAACGCGAACTTCGTACCCTTGCCTCGCACTCCGAGAAGCATGAGTTCTCCGGCATTCCGGAAAGTATTTCCTAATGTGAAACGTGGCTTGGCCCAAAAGTAGTAATTTACGTATCGGTATCCGAATCGTTCTAGGAGTTGTATCCCGAACGGTAAAGTTGCGGCCGTAACCCAGAGAAAGCAGAAGCTCTGTTCTGCAGCAATTTCTCGGATTGCGTCTCCCAGACCGAGAATCCGTTCCTTGGTCATGAGGTTGTAATGATCCTCTGCGGCTGAGTATCCCTTTGAGTTCTTAGAACGCGTCTGGTACTGCATATAGGCAGGATCAAGAAGGAAGGCCTTATAGGTGCAGGGCTTCGGGGTGCGGTCGGCGTTGAGACGCTCGTCTCGAGTGGTTTCATTCATGGTGGTGGCTCCTTTGCTAGTGGCGGTTAGTAGTGGTGGGGTCGACGTGGCAGTAAGGCGTGGTGCTCGCCGCAGTGGCCTTATTGAGCACTACGAGGCAACATTTGTGAAGAGTTGGCAAGCTCTCTTGCTCCCGCGATTGACCACGCAAACAACAGAGGTCAGGCGAAAAAACGGTGCTACGTGAGCCGTTGCTGTGGTTTTTACAACGGTGGCCAGAAACTGAACGAGAAATCAGGTGATTACGGGGCATGAGTCGTCACTCTCGCTACGCCTGCACCAGGTCGGAACCGACCCAGCGACAGTGCTAGAGCGGCCGCTAACCTGCCTGGTGGATCGAGCGAACTGACCTGCGATACGAGAACGTTTGGCAGCGCGAGTAGCTCCGCTGGAGGCGTGGCGTTCATGACGACTGCATGCACGAGTCCCGGGAACTGGGCGATCTCCTGGTATGGCTGCTGCGGGTTTTGGTCCATGAGTTCGAAGTCAGAGAAGATGACCGCGACGTGATCCGCGTCGGGCTGTTTTTCGGCAGCGCGGTTCATCGCCATCATCGCGGGCGCGAGCGCACTTGACCCGATAACCCCCGGCGGTGGCTCAACCGCCTGCACCAGCTGCGCGAGTGGCCGCCCCTTGTGGAGCGGAAGCGGCCCAACCGGTTGCACAGTCGGATGATCGAACCGGTAGAGCATCACCTGCTGCGCAGCTGTCTTCGATGCGTCTGCGATGTGCTGCAACGCTCGTTTGGCTTCGGCGTAGCGTGCACCGACCGGGTCGTTGCCGCTCATGAGCGACCCGGAGTCATCGAAGCACACCTGCACAAGGAACGGTGAGGCGGGGTCGCACCCCGGTGCTCCGAGCGCGATACGCCGCTGCACTACTGGTTTGGGCTGGGCGATAGCTGTCGGCAGCAGCTCACTGGGTAAGAACGTCATGACTATTTCGCTCCCTTCCGTGAGGTGCGGCCAACTGGGTCTTCTGGGCGCGGGCCATGTCCTGCGACCACGGGGTTGCTGCGCAGAATCCGCCATTTGAGCGCCTGCATCTGCTTCGTGGCAGCGGTGCCGCGGGAGGTGAATTCCTCGCGCACACTGGCTTCCTCAACGCCGTGCTGCGCCCATCCGCCCCAGCTCGGGTCGGAAGCGAGCTGGAGATGCCGCTGCTGCTGAGTGAGGTAGTCGGCCTTGTATAGGTCGATGAGATCTGCGACCTCATCGGCACCTGCATACGACACCAGGAACGAACCACCGGCTACCGCGAACGCAATCCCTGCGAAGATGAGACCTACGAGGGGGTCATCCACGGCCGCACGGAGCGCGCCAATACCCACCGCGATCATGAGCGCGGTGACGAGCGACAACAACAGCACTCGCTTCACGATGTCCGCCCCAGAATCCGTGCTCGTGAAGAGATGCCCGAAGGAACGCTGCTCAGGCGAAAGATCTTCGGGCGCACGTTCTCGCAGCTTCCGTCGGCGCATGTCCGAATACTCAGTCCCAACCAGACCCGCCACCACAGTTGCCGCGGCGGCACTTGCCGCCAGCGTGACCGCAATAAAAATCGGTTCACCGAGCCAGATCGCAGCCGTGGCAACGCCTGCGAGATCGCCGACGAAGATGCAAGCCTTAGCGAGCTGGTACCACCGCTTACTCCCGACCGCACGTCGCCTGAAAGGAGACAGCACCTCCTGTGCATTCAGGAACCGTTGTTGGGTTTGATCTACCAGTTCACGGCTGCCAGCGATCGAGTGCTCCAGTTCACGAGCGCGTAGCTCGAGACCTGCTCGGGTCATGCCCGGCTTCCGAGTCTCCGCCGCAGTGGCGGAAGTCCAGTGCGCGGATTGCTCTTCGGCGAGTTCGTCATACTCGGCTTCAAGCCATGTATACGGGACGTCTTTCGGGCGCGGGACAGCAGCTGCCGAATCAGCAGTCGGAAGGGTGATCCGCTCTGCCGTCGCGGCAGCATTGCCAGCGACCTCGAACGGATCGATCATTGCCTGGTGGGCGCTCAAGGCTTGAGTCGTCGACATGGTGATCAGCCCTGCCACTTTGTGACGACGGTGCAGGAATCTGCGTTGGTGCGCTCACAGACCCGCTCCCAGAACGCTGTGACCTTCTCAATCACCGATGACGGCACCGTCGAAGTTGTGCGGCCAATCCCTGCGAAGGTGAGCTTCATGCCGGACAGGTCTGGCACCGCCACTTGGTCGGCTAGCGCGATAGCGGCCTCTGTACTCGCAGCCGCTGCCGGGTCAACACCAACGTTTGTGAAGCCATCCGTCAACACGAGGAGTTCGTGGGCTGCGTCTGGATGCTGCGCTTTGTTCTCTGCTGCAAGGCGCAGCAGCCCGAGGATGTCGGTCGCTGATGCCGAGGTATTTGCTGCCGCCTCGGCGAATCTGTCGCGCACTGCTGCCGTGGCCTCTTCGGCGAGTTTCTCGCGCTTGCGACGCTGCGCGTTCTCAGTCGGTGCTTCAACCTGGAATGACTGCTCCAGGAGCGTAACGGTCTGACCAGAAGAATCACCGAAGGTTGCTACCCAGAGATCACCGGAACAGGCGGCTGTGCGACTGGCGACTCGTGCAATCGCGGACTCGTATTCGTCCCCGATCTGCCCAGTGAAACTGGAACTGGTGACATCAGGGAGTACGGCGCTTTTGAGGGGCGCATCCGGACAATTCTCGGCAGACGCCGAGTCGGAGGAGGTGGTGCAGCCGGTGAGCGCAAGGAGCGCCACCGCGGCAAGCGTGACGCTGCGCTTAGTGGATCGAAACATGAATGTACCTTTCTGAAATGGGTTCTGAGAGAAAGAAAAAGAGCCTTTGGCCTGGAGGTTGAGCATCATGATGCGTCGCCCTTCTTCGTCCGCTCGGGCGGAGACTCCGTGAAGACTTGCTTGCAGATGGCGCACCCGATCTGGCCGACGACCCACCAGCCGCGGGCCATCCGTAGCGTGCGCTTACGCCCTCCCTTGGTGCAGCCACAGTGCGCAAAGATGTACTTCTGCACCGCAATCTCGGCGCCTGGCTCCGGCGACGGAGCGTCAAACCCGCCAGAGGGGGCGCTCAGCTTGTAGTTCGGGAGGAGTCGCAGCTCATGAGCGATCCGCTCAATGAGGTCACCGTAAATCTCTCTTCCCTGAGGAGTAAGACCAGGCGTGGTGTAGCCGATATGGCTGCTGGGGTGGCGTACCGCTCGGAGTTCCATACGGTCTGCGAGTAGCGCGAACTGTTTGTTGTGATAGCGGTTCCCGCGACCCGACGTGCTCTTAATGCCGCGCACTTGGGCGTACAGATGCAGCAGTCCAGTGCCGATAGACGTAAGGATCGTCTCGGCAATCTGCGGAAGATTGCTATCGGTGAACGCGACGTGGCCGATGTTGACGTGGATCTCGTCCAGCGGACGTGCATCGTATGCCCACTTTCGTGGCTCGTACGCGCCGAGTGCCCCGGTTGGCTGACCGCCGACAACGAGAAGCACTCGTTCCGCAAAAAGAGTGTCCATACCGGGGAACGCTGCTGCTGCTCGCTGCGCTAATTCGCCTGCCACCATGTAACACGTGGCCGACAGCTGAAAGTAACTCAACTGCGCAGACTCACGTGGTGCCTGTTCGCTGTGTTCGGCCTGTGGGGCGGAGACTCTGATGCTTTCATTGGAGCTCTTGAGCAGCTGATTCGCGTTCATATTTTCCACCTCTTTGAAGTCATTAGTTCCGAGCTGTCTCAATCCTCTTCGCTGGAGGTTCCGCGCGATATCAAGCAAAAACCCCAGAAAACCACCCAATAGTGGGGCGTCGTCTGGGGTAAAAACTGGGTGGCGCTATAGGCTGAGATGCGATATATGCGAGGAGGTTGGACGAATGGAACGCCCATCAATGCTCCAAGTCCTCAAAGAGCTAGAACGTGTCCGGGGCGGTGAAGGCCTAACCATAGACAAAGCGATGGAGCTTGAACACGTGCCCTTGGTGCCTGCCGTCGATGCAGAGCTAGTCAGGACAAAGCGTCATCCTGATGACCGACCGATACTGGCGTTAGATTTCGTGAAGTGTGTCGCCAGATCCCACCATCTCCTAGGCGAACGGTGGAGCAAGCTGGTCTGCATGGCGCTCAACTTTGATGATGAGCGTCGCACAGAACTCCTAGGAGATCGGGAGGCGGCGTACATGCGCGATACTTACGTCAGCAAGAACACCTACGCACGGTATCGGAGTAAAGCATTCACGCTGCTCGCGGGGGAACTCGCCACCCTCGAAACTTCTCCGTGTGCACCGAAGCCCGATAGTGCGCAAGCTGAGCAGGCTCGTGTCCTGACTGCTTCCCGAATCGATCCTGAGTCAAACCAGATGCAGGTCTTTGTATCCGGGTGGGTGTCCGTGGCCGTCGCGCCACCAGGGTTTGAGAACGATACGGTTCAGAAAATGCTCAATGCGGTGCCGGGTGTCGCGGACTGGGTTCGTGAAGGAGAGCCCGAGCCACTACAGCTACTGAAAGAGATCTTTAGACGGGTCATAGAAGGTGAATATCCAGTCTGGCGGGCACAGCTGGGGTTGGAAGAAAGTTTGCTTTCGGTGCCGGTACTTCTTAAGACTCTCGAGATATTCGGCGAACGCAAGGACAGCATTAGCCGGATGGTGGCCTACGCGTACCCTGAACTAAATCCTCACTTTTTGGAGCGCGACATTCCCGGTTATGACGACCCACTGGATTTCTACCATGAGCTTGAAATCCCTCAACTTCTCGACGCAAGCGGGAGAGATAGCGTCAACTCGCTGCAGAAGAGGGTGCTTGCGAGCTACCGGCAAGTCTTCAAGATCTTGCTCATCATTGAAGAAGCCGGTGCTTGGAGCTGGATACCACGACCAGAAGACTCACATGTGCCCGTAGCCGCTCCGCTATCACTGGTTTGAAAGGTACTTCTAAGGTGTCGAACTGAGGTATTCATTGCTCAGCAGGTGATTTCAAGCTATCGCTGTAGGAATCGGTTGGTTGCGATTCTTCCAAGCTCTTTTGCGCCTCGCTGATGAGCGCGCACGAAGGTTTCACCGTCAGCGAGGGAAATCCCCGCTTGACGGGCAATTTCTTGCGCCTGAGGCGAGGCTCTGTGATTGCTAGGGAGCTTGCGAATATGCCACACAACCCCATGAAGTCGTACTTCGCGAGGCTTCTCTTCTCCTATCGGAGACTGTTGGGTAAGCTTCTGAATCCGTGGAATAAGAAGCGTACGGACGATATCCATGCCTGACTGAGAGTCCGCCCGGGGAGACTGCCGTCTTTTATTCTGCGTAGTGTTTGCTAGTAATTCATTTTCGTCTCGACAAACTAGGTCGATATAGTTCGCAATAATTTCTGCCTGAATAGCGCGGTACGTCTCGTACCTGCCACTTGCGCGGGCCAGTTCCAGAAAAGATTGACCACGATTAACTGCAAAGTCAATCTCGCCTGTCGGTTTGAGCTTGTAGAGGGCTCGTATCCCCTGAGAGTTATCTAGCGCAATGCTTCCATCAATGTCATTTACTAGAGTGAGACTCTGTGCGTGTGACTTGAGGCGACTGTCTCCGACGTACGCGACGAACGGTTCGCTGCGACGAAAATGGAGTGGATGAGGCGAGTCTTTTTCGCTACTGAACTCCTCAATGATACTTGGTGATGCATATAGGAAAGTTCCCGGTCGAGTTGTGGATTGAACGTATCCATTCTTGACGCCGTACCTCTGATGAGCGAGAGCCATTTGCATAAGCAGTTCGATTTCCGAGGAATCATCAGCCACAGTCTCATCTTCCACACCTCTCTGGTCGGGGTATGGTAGTTGCGCTGCGCACTCAGTGTTTCGTTGTTCTGTGAGCAGTTCAGCAAAGAAGTCAGAAATACGGCCCTTCAACCATTCGGATGCCTGGCTATTGAGAAGCCCTCTCTCCTGTACCTCGGTCAGTCGCCTATAGAGGAACTCACATGTGTGAAGGTAAGTGTTGCGATTGCTTTCATCTATCGTCGATATGATCTGAATCCTGCTCTCCTGCATGAGGAATGCAGACCTGGTAGTTGATCCTTCCTCGCCAGCAGCACCAACTCTGATCTGATCAATTTCTCCACAAAGATTGAGATGATCAAAGAGCGCACCAACTGGCGTTTGGTTCGCCGGAGAATCGACTGCCTGTGCGAGCGCAATCAACTCCGCAGCATCAAGGAGTGACTGGTCGTCGGATGCGGTGAGGGTGTCAGCTAGTGTTGTACGAAGCTCAGGGTTGCGGCGAAGGAATCGGCTTGACCCCCTAATGCGCGACATGAAAAGCTCGTTCGATTCGAACGGTCTGGTTGATTCATCAGTGAATCCTGGTTCTTGGTTGAAGCTCCGTGCCATAAACTGCGCGTATTATGAATGATTTCACTCAGTTTGTCAAGAGCTGGATGCGTGCTCACGGCTTTGTTGCTGCCTGTGTGCGATGCGCTCGAGCAGCGGCGTCGATCAGCAAAGCGAAGTTCCCCCTTCCGCCGGCCTGGATTGTTTAGTCGAGGTTTCGGAAAGCGCGTGTAACGATCGGATGTGGAATCTCGCTGCATCTCACAGTGGACACTGGATCTCACCACTTCGTGGACGCCCGATCTTACAACTTCGGTTACGCCGACCAGTGTTACCGGCAACAGATACGTACCGATTGGGGCGTACTATGACTCCGGCTCCGCCTAAATCTTCCAAGACCCGAACTAACACCCCGAACGAGTTCACGCCTGAATACGAAGCCTGTCATGCACCTTCCGAGGCCAGTCGCCCAGATCCAGCAGTTCATTTTGAATCCAGAGATAAAACAGCTTCGTATTGAGATCCATGATCTCCATGGCCTCAGTAACTTCCCGCATCCGTTCACGCGTGTGAATGCTGCCTGACCCAATGAAGTAGTGCTCCACTGTCGCGCCGTGATGTGGGCGCCTGCGGGCTTGCTCTTGAATGGCGAGCTTCAGGTCCAGGAGACGGTAGCTCAGGTCGCGGCGCATCCAGTGCGGCCATGTGCTTAGTGTTCGGTCTGCCGATTCCGCAAGGCGAACAAGTTCATCTCGCTCACAGGCACATTCAGAGAAGCATCGATCCTCGTCCTCACGTAGTGGCGCTATATGGGTGGCGGTGTCTGCCCAGGATTGCAGGACTCGCAGGAGCATTTCATCCCAGTTTTCCGTGGTGTGGAGCTTCACGAGAATCCTCCTCGGCAACGATTAGCGGAAGGCAATAGTGCCTCGATTAGGTTGAAACTCCAAGTCGCGAAGACGTGATCTGTTCAAGGCCGTTCGGACGCATCAGACTCGACAAACGAGTCCAGCCGCGATAAGTTCTTCAATTGCGCCGTGCATGCTCTCGGCCTTGTCCATCAGATCTTCAAACGGGTCAATTGCAGCTCCCGGTTGCTCGGCCAGCAGGACGTAGAGTCCACGCGCCATGAGTGAGAGCGACTGATCTTCAAAGACAGTTTGAATCTGAGCTTCACGTTCGTGTGCTGGCGTCATGGCTGACAGCTCCGTGGTGGTAATGAAGTCCGAATGTTGGGACATGATAGCTGTGCTCGCGCGCAGATTAGGCGCTCTCAGAATCAGCTTCTTGAGCGCGAGAACGGAAAATCTGCTTCTGAATCTCTAGGTTAGTGCGTAGTCTTTGCATCGGCTCGGTCGCATCATCCGTGATGAGTGCACGCTGCTCAGGGGTCAATACGAAGGAGTTCACCTCCGCAAGTTCCAAGGTGTGCTTGGAAATTAGGGAGGATAGAGCGTCTTGGCGGTCATGATCGAGGTGAAGCGCTAGGCCAAGCTTCTGAGCTGCGCACTCCACACCATCAATTGCCGCCAGCAGCTTGTCCAAAGTTGATTCGATGAGCGCGCCATTACACAGCTCGCCCAGATACTCCGTGAACGCTTTGTTATAGGCGTTCACTTGCACTGCTAACGGATCGGCAGGCGGAGTAGCCTTGTCCTGGGTATTTCGATACGCGGCGGCGACACCTACAGCAGCGATTGCAATGACTCCGACGCCGACAAGTGTGTAAAGGCCGGGCTTGCTCTTCATAGCCGCACCAACTTGAGTCAGCAATCCAGGCGTGGCCTTAATCGCTTCAACCGGCGCTTCATCCAGATGAGTGACGATCTGGCCGCTCAGATCCCTTACAACACTCCCTCTGATCGTCATAAGTCCTTGCTTTAATGCCTCGCTGATCGCATCCGGAATAATCAGGGGCACCTGTTGAATTGTCGCCACGGGAACTCCTTTGTATTGGCTAACGCATTCTCGCGCGCAAGCTGATTGCATAGCTGGTTTCGCATTCAACTGAGAGACCATGTTCATCAAGGTATTGCTTGATGGCACCGTCCTCATTCGGCGCAATTGTGAAGTGCTCTGCCCACGTCGGAGCACCTTCATAGGAAATCGACCAGTCTTCATCTGAGATATATCCCGGCGGCAAGACGGATGGCCCATGCTCGCGAGTCGACACCTTCACGGGGACGGTGCTTCCGTGTCGCCAGTCCCACTCGTTGTTGATGTAGTTCACAACAAGTGGAACGAGGCCGTCTGCGAGTGTTTTCTTTTGGTCGGCGGTCATAGTGAAACAATACCGAACACAGGGCGCCTGCTACGGCATGGAATGCAGGGCCTATTCCTACTGGTCACCCCTCCGGCCCATTCTTTCGAGTAATCAGTTTTCACTCGTGGTGTCTTCCCTCATTCTCACTGGATGCCTCAGGTGAAGAAGCCTGTTGGCAGGGTCAGAGCCGTGAAGTCGTGGGTAGGGCTGTGGCGATTGGGACACGCACCAGAAGCGAACTCTTTAATAAAACTCCTGTTCATGGGATAATCAAAGGTAGATTGCAGTGTTTGGTCGCAGCGCATATGCTCCCAGCTGCATCAACTAGACCCGGATGTCGGTGCTTGCCGGTACCTTGGACACTAGGTCACCAAATACATAAACATGCCTCAGGGCAGAGGAGAACACTAGAGCATGATCGGTTCAGAAGTGGTAGGTAAGACAAATAGTCGCGCGAGGGTGGTGGCGTGACCTTGGCTCTGAAGAAATCTGATCTATATAGCTCCCTTTGGGCAGGCGCAAACGAGCTGCGCGGCGGCATGGATGCGAGTCAGTATAAGGACTACGTACTGACACTCCTTTTTGTAAAGTACGTCACAGATAAATGGAAGTCTGACCGAGACAGTCTGATCGAAGTGCCAGAAGGTGGCTCGTTTGATGACATGCTCGCCGCAAAGGGCGACAAAGAGATTGGTGACCGATTCAACAAGATCGTTGGCAAACTTGCTGAAGCCAATGATTTACGAAACGTCATTGACCAGGCGGACTTTAACGATGCCGAGAAGCTCGGCACCGGCAAGGAGATGCAGGATCGTCTCTCAAAGCTGGTGACGATTTTCAATGAGTTGGACTTCCGTGGCTCTCGAGCGGAAGGCGACGACCTCCTCGGTGACGCCTACGAATTCCTGATGCGCCACTTCGCGACCGAGTCGGGTAAGAGCAAAGGGCAATTTTACACCCCTGCTGAGGTGTCTCGCGTGGTTGCTCAGGTCGTTGGCATCAACAGCCAGACTCGCCAGGATGAGACGGTGTACGACGCAGCCTGTGGTTCTGGGTCACTGCTCTTGAAGGCCGCCGCTCAAGCCCCTCGTGGCATGACGATCTACGGTCAAGAAAAGGACAACGCCACTTGGGCGCTGTCTCGTATGAACATGATTCTCCACGGCAATGAGACTGCAGAGATCCACAAGGGTGACACCATTACGAGTCCGAAGCTCACTGATGGCACTCGTCTGAAGACGTTTGACTACGTAGTGATGAACCCGCCGTTCTCGGTCAAGTCATGGTCAAACGGTCTCGAAAACGACTTCGGACGCTTCGAGTACGGCATGCCGCCTGCTAAGAACGGCGACTACGCCTTCCTGCTCCACGCGCTTACTTCGCTCAAATCAGAGGGTAAGGCAGCTGTTATCCTTCCCCACGGAGTGCTCTTCCGCGGTAACGCCGAAGCTAACATTCGCAAGGAGCTTCTCAAGCGCGGCTTTATCAAGGGCATTATTGGGCTGCCAGCAAACCTCTTCTACGGCACCGGCATTCCCGCTTGCATCGTGATTCTCGATAAGGAGAATGCAGTCGCTCGCACTGGGGTCTTCATGATTGATGCGTCCAAGGGCTTTGTCAAGGACGGCAACAAGAACCGCCTGCGCGAACAAGATATCCACAAGATCGTTGATACGTTCACTAAACAGATTGAAACTGAGCGCTATTCGCGCATGGTGCCGCTGAGTGAAATCGCCGACCCGAAGAACGACTACAACCTCAATATTCCGCGCTACATCGACTCCTCTGAGCCAGAGGACTTGCAAGACCTTGATGCCCACTTGAACGGGGGTATCCCAAACGTGGACCTTGATGGACTCGCACGGTACTGGGAAGCGTTCCCGCAACTTCGTGACCAGCTCTTCGCGCCCAACCGGCCGGGATACAGCGACCTTGCCATTGAAGCGTCTGAGGTACAAAAGACGATCCTCAATTCGGTTGAGTTCAAGCAATTCGCTGCGGACGCGAGTGCCGTCACTCGTGACTGGTTTACGGCGCACAGCGAAGCGCTTGCCGACATTGATGAAAACACTAAGCCGAGAGATCTCATTGCCACGCTCGGTGATGATCTTATGGAACGATTCAAGCCCGTGGCCCTTCTGGACGAGTATGACGTCTACGAACAGCTCATGACGTACTGGCATGAAACGATGCATGACGATGTCTTCTTAGTGATGGCTGACGGGTGGAAGAAAGCCGCGATGCCGCGACTCGCCATTAATGACAAGGAGCGCAAGCTTGTCGAAGATCCCGACCTGATTATTGGAACGGGCAAGAACGCTCAGAAGTACAAGATGGATCTCGTACCTCCGTCACTCATTGTGGCGCATTACTTTGCTGATGATCAGGCAAAAGTTGACCAGCTGAACGCCGAGCTTGAGGCGGCTACAGCTGCTGTCACGGAGCACGCCGAGGAGTTCGGCGTGGATGACGCATTGCTTACAGAAGCTACGAATGACAAAGGCGCCTACACGAAACAGCTCCTGGCAGCATTGATCAGGGAAGCGAAGGCCACCAACGACGAAGAGACCCTTGAATGCGCAAAGGAAGCACTCGCACGGTTTGATAAGGAAACAGCGGCAAAGAAAGCTGCCAAGCAAGCCCAAGCTGACCTCGATCTAGCAACGCTCAAGAAGTACGGCGATTTGACCGAAGACGATGTGAAGCAGCTCGTCCTTGAGGAGAAGTGGCAGGCAGCCATAACCAGCCGAGTCGTTGGCCAAGTTGAGGCGCTTACGTTTGGCCTCGTCGAACGAATTAACTCGCTTGGCGAACGCTACGCTGCAACTGTTTCAGAGCTGGAGGCATCCCTGACAGCGATTGATGCCAAGGTGCGCAGCCATCTTGCAGATATGGGGATACCTTCATGACTTGGAATCGTCACGTAACTGCTGGAGAACTAGGTACATTTCGTGGCGGCAGCGCTTTCCCGGTACGTTACCAAGGTAATCGCTCTGGTGAACTCCCATTCTTCAAAGTTTCTGATATGAATAGCGATGGCAACCAGCTCTTCATGACACGCGCGAATAACTACATAAGCGAAAAGCTTAGAAAGTCTCGTGGCGCAGTTCGAGTCCCAAAGAATGCGATTGTGTTTGCGAAGGTTGGTGCTGCTGTGTTCTTGGAGCGTAAGCGCATTCTTGCGCAAGACAGCTGCATTGATAACAATATGGCTGCCTATATCGTGAATGAGAGTGAATTAGATGTGCGGTTCGCTCACTATTTGCTGTCTGCATTCAAGATGTCTGAACTCGTGGCAGTTGGTGCTCTTCCGTCCTTGAACGGGGCGCAGCTGCGGTCAATACCGCTTCAGCTGCCAGAGACGCTTGAAGAGCAAAAGGAGATCGCGGCTACCCTCGTCGAGGCCGACGTACTGATCGCTACTCTTGAACGCCTCATCGCCAAGAAGCAGGCGATCAAGACCGGTATGATGCAGCAGTTACTGACAGGCCAAACACGGCTACCTGGGTTCGAGGGTGACTGGGAACCTCAGTCTGTCGCGTCGAGGTCTGTTCTGAAAGCACGAATCGGTTGGCAGGGACTCAAAACCGCTGAGTATCGTTCAAGTGGTATCTACCGGCTTGTTGGAGGAACCGAGTTTTCCGATGGTCGCATTGACTGGGATTCAACCCCGTTCGTCGACAAATGGCGCTTTGAACAAGATGAATACATCAAGTTGCGGCCCGGTGATGTGCTTCTTACTAAGGACGGTTCTATCGGAAAGACGGCATTCGTAGACAGGTTGCCAGGGCCCGCTACGCTTAACAGCGGCGTATTCGTCATCCGACCGGTGGCGGGTTCCTACGACCCTCAGTTCTTCTACTTCATGCTTCGCTCGCGCGCATTTGAAGAGTTCCTGTCTCGTTTGACTGCTGGCTCAACAATTTCTCACCTATACCAGCGAGATCTCGTCACACTGCAGCTTGTAATGCCGCCGACAGTCGAGGAGCAGGTGGCGATCGCGGGGGTTCTGTCAACCGCTGAAGATGAGATCCGATTGCTTGAAGAGCGGCTCCAGAAAGCTCAATTGATCAAGACAGGCATGATGCAGCAACTCCTCACGGGGCGAACTCGTCTTCCTTCGGAGGTAACTTCATGAGCAGCCTCAATACTGAGTGGGCGTTGGGTGAGTTGGAAAAGTTCATCCGAATGACGGTGATGACTAACAACAGTCGAAGCGGTAATGGCTTTGTTTCAATTACTCACAAATCAAGCACTGCCTCCCCGGACGCTGAAGTCACCAAACAAGCGCAGGTAGTAGAGAAAGTCCTTGATCGGGTCATCCCCAATTGGCGGAGTGAGCTTGAGTTGAACGATAAGAATCGTTGGACGAGACACCGTGAAGCCGCGATTCGTGCCAAGGAGGAGCTAGTTCGCGCCGAAGAGATCGAGCAGAACCTCGGAGAGAATGCACCTCGCTTATCTGCAGCGGACCTGCATCCGTGGATCTGGCAAGGAGCAAAATCCCTGTGGCAGTCCAGTCATTTCGTGCAGGCAGTCCGTGACGCCGTGACGAAGCTCAACGCAGAGACACAAAACAAAGTTGGGCGACGTGATGTGAGCGAGACGGATCTCTTCAAGCAGTCCTTCTCAACGGATGACCCGAAACCTGGCAAGGCGCGACTTCGCCGTATACCGCCGGAAGACGGCGATACCTACCGGTCAGTGCAGCGTGGAGCGATGAACTTTGCTGAAGGTGTGTTTGCGGGCATTCGCAATCCGCTCTCCCACGAAGCTGATCACGAACTGTCAGAACAGGTCGCATTGGAATACCTCGCCGCGTTAAGCGTGCTCGCTCGGTGGGTAGATGAATCAACTGTGGAGCGCGCAGGAGAATCTTCATGAGCACTGTAGGTCAAATTGAACGCAAGACGCAGGAGCGAGTAGTCAAGCTCTTTTCTGACCGCGACCAACTTGACTACGAGTACCTCGGCGATTGGTCGGACGGGAACCGCAGGAATGGAATCGAAGTAGATCTCCTCACGCAGAACCTGCGTGCTCGAGGTTACGATGACACCCTGATCAGCAGGGCGCTCGACCGGCTGGAGAAAGCTGCCGCAGTTGGCACTGGACACAATCTCTATGAAGCAAACCGTGACGTCTACGACTTCCTGCGCTACGGCGTGCAGGTCAAGGCTGGTGTCGGCGAGCAGACGCAGACCGTTTGGTTGATTGACTGGGCGACCCCGACCGCGAATCACTTTGCATTCGCAGAAGAGGTCACGGTACTTGGGCAGTACACGAAGCGCCCGGACATCGTGCTCTACGTGAACGGTCTCGCCCTCGGTGTGATTGAGCTAAAGCGTTCCAAGATCTCTGTCACCGAAGGAATCCGACAGTCAATCGGCAACCAGAGCAAAGACTTCATTCGCCCATTCTTTTCAACCGTGCAGTTCCTCTTCGCTGGCAACGATGCCGAGGGTCTACGCTACGGCGTCATCGATACGCCAGAAAAGTACTGGCTGGAGTGGAAAGAGGACTCTGATGTCCCTTCACTGATTGACCGTGGCCTGCTCCAGATGTGTTCCAAGCCACGCTTCCTCGAGCTGATCCATGACTTCATCGTCTTTGACAACGGCGTCAAGAAAGGCCCCCGCCATAACCAGTACTTTGGTATCAAGGCAGCCCAAGAGCGCATCGCTAAACGCGAAGGCGGCATTATTTGGCACACCCAGGGTTCCGGCAAGAGCCTCACAATGGTGTGGCTCGCCAAGTGGATCCGCGAGTCACAGGCGGGTACTGACCCACGCGTACTCATCATCACTGACCGAACCGAACTTGACGATCAGATTGAGAAGGTGTTCAAGGGCGTCAAAGAGAACATCTACCGCACGAAGAGTGGCGCTGATTTAATTGCGACTCTCAATAGCTCAGAAGAATGGCTGATCGGTTCCCTCGTCCACAAGTTCCGTAGTGTCGGGGACGGCGAAGAGGATACTGACACAGACGACTTCATCAAGGAGCTAAATGCGGCATTGCCGAAGGATTTTCGCGCTAAAGGCAACTTCTTCGTCTTCGTTGATGAAGCGCACCGTACGCAATCGGGCAAGATGCACCAGGCGATGAAGCAACTTCTCCCGGATGCGATGTTCATCGGCTTCACCGGTACACCCCTGCTGAAGGCTGAGAAAGCAACGAGTATTGAAACCTTTGGCTCGTTTATTCACACCTACAAGTTCAACGAGGCAGTTGACGACGGTGTCGTGCTGGATTTGAAGTACGAAGCCCGCGATATTGATCAGGAACTGACCTCTCCGGCACATGTTGATCGGTGGTTTGAAGCCAAGACCAAAGGGATGACTGATCTCACCCGCGCTGAACTAAAGAAGCGTTGGGGCACCATGCAGAAGGTTGTCTCAAGCAAGTCTCGTGCGGAACAGATCGTTGCAGACATTCTCCTGGACATGGAGACGAAGCCTCGCCTGATGGACCGCCGAGGCAACGCCATGCTCGTCGGCTCCAGCATCTACCAAGCCTGCAAGTTCTACGACCTGTTCGTGGCTGCTGGCTTTGAAGGCAAGTGCGCCATTGTCACGAGCTACGAACCGAACGTCAGCGAGATCTCCAAGGAAGATGCAGGGGCAGGGAAGACAGAGAAACTTGCCCAGTACGACACGTATCGCCGGATGCTCGCGAACTATTTTGACCAGGATGAAGACGCCGCGATGAAGCGCGTTGATGAGTTTGAGGCAGCCGTCAAGAAGCAGTTCATAGAAGAGCCAGGTCAGATGCGGCTCCTCATCGTGGTGGACAAGCTCCTCACCGGATTTGATGCCCCGAGCGCGACGTACCTCTATATCGACAAGACGATGCAAGACCACGGTCTCTTCCAGGCGATCTGCCGAGTTAATCGTCTTGATGGCGATGACAAGGATTATGGTTACATCGTTGACTACCGCGATCTTTTCAAGTCGCTTGAGAAAGCTGTTGATGATTACACTAATGGTGCCTTTGAGGGGTATGAAAAACAGGACATCGAGGGACTCCTGTCGGAGCGCATTGAATCAGCGCGTGAAGACCTTGATGACGCGCTAGAGCGTATCCGAGCGCTGTGTGAACCGGTGCGCGCGCCGCGAGGTACTGATGAGTACCGTGCCTTCTTCGTCGCTTCGGACGCAGGAAACGCCGAGCAGATTAAGGCTAATGAGCCGAAGCGAGTTGAACTTTATAAGGCGGTCGCAGCCGTCACCCGTGCCTTTGCAAGCATCGCGAACGACATGGCCGAAGCAGGCTACAGCCCAGCGGATACCGAGAAGATCAGGCGTGAGATCGCGCACTACAGCGACGTACGTGCCGAGGTGAAACTGGCCGCAGGTGAGGATGTTGACTTCAAGGCGTATGAGGCCGACATGCGCTTCCTCCTTGATACCTACATCAAGGCAGGCGCTTCGGAGATTGTTTCTAACTTTGAGGACTCCGGACTTATTGATCTCATTGTCAAGCTCGGCCCCGGTGCAATTGACAAGCTGCCACCCGGCATCCGGAGCAGTCGCACGGCGGTCGCCGAGACCATCGTCAATAACATGCGCAAGGTCATTATTGATGAGCACGCCTTGAATCCGAAGTTCTACGACCGCATGAGCGAGCTTCTCGACACGTTGCTGGAAGAACGCCGCAGGCAGGCAATTGAGTACGAAGAGTACTTGGCAAGAATTCTTGAGGCGGCAAAGCAGCTCGGCACCAAAGAAACAGGCAAGAGCTACCCTTCCTGGGTGAAGAATGAGGCCCAGCGATCCCTGGTGGACACGTTGGACGATGACCACGAGCTTGCTTTCGCGGTTGACTCTGCAGTGCGAAACACGAAGCAGCACGGCTGGAAAGACAATAAGTTCAAAACCAAAAAGGTGAGACTCGCAATCGAACGTCATCTCCCGCCGGAAGACACCCGCCTGGAGCAAGTCTTCAATCTCGTCCGAGGCCACGATGACTACAACTAGCGCGTATCTCACGGTGAGCGGTATCGATATTGATGTCGTGCATAAGGACATCAAGCACCTGCACATTGGCGTCTATCCGCCACTAGGACGAGTCAGGGTCGCTGCGCCGAGCCGACTCGATGATGAGCAGGTGCGTCTCGCTGTCGTGCAGCGACTGCCCTGGATCCGGCGACAACAGAAGCAGCTCCAAGAGGCACCCCGCCAGACCGAACGCGAGATGGTTACGGGAGAATCTCATTACGTCTGGGGCAATCGCCTCCGCCTGAAGGTTGTTGAGCGACCAGGACGGGCACATGTTGAGCTTGATGGCGACCGACTCGTTCTGTACACGCCCGTAGATTCGTCACCGGCGTCGCGTCGGGAGACATTGGAGCGCTGGTATCGCGAGCAGCTGCGTCAGGCCGTCCCACCACTAATTGAGAAGTGGGAGAAGGAGCTTCAGCTCTCAGTGCCGAAGTGGACGATCCGCCGTATGAAGACTAAGTGGGGGTCGTGTAATCGGGAGTCCAAGCACATCTGGTTCAATTTGGAGCTTGCGAAGAAACATCCGAACTGCCTCGAGTACATCGTTGTTCACGAGATGACGCACTACGCCGAACAGAAACACGGCGAGCAATTCGCAAAGTTAATGGATCAGAGACTGCCGGATTGGGAATTACGGCGCAACGAACTGAATGACGCTCCTTTGGCGGAAGAGGAGTGGTTGGCGTGACCAGCTCTACTTTAAATTTCTTTATGAATCAGAACCAGTTTCCTGAGCGTGCAGCGACGCTTATGCATTGTAGGTTCCGGCCATCAGCAACAATGCCGGGTAAGTAGAAACGGACTAGTACATGGCCTCGGTTGACTCTCAGATCACTAGTGTGACGCGGAACATCTCTCAGAATATCGACTCCCTCAGTCATGACCGGGCGCTACTCGCTCAGAATCTGCTCGCCCAGCTTCGGAACCTGATCGAGGCTGTAGCTGTTCGTCTGCAGAGCAATAGCGGAGACACCGAGTTTCATTACAACGCGACCGGCGGCGCAGTTGAGTGGCTTGGATCTCAAAGTAAAGAAATCAACTTCCTGCACCGCTTCCACAAGCTGGTGCAGATGAGTGCATCACACTACACGTTTGAGGGCGACACCTCGGAACGGTTGATGCTCAAATACTATGAATATCTCCTTCGTACTCGTACTTTGCTCCGAGTCCGCTGCGGTATCAGCACACTCGATAATCTTGAGAAGTTTCCGGTCGATCTTGACGAATCATTGAAGGAGTATCACCAGAAGATCGCTGAACGTATCGATGCCGTGCGCGAGCTTCACGGTTCAGATGGTGTGAGAAGCCGCTACTACATTCACAAGTCGCGCCCATTCTTTGTGAACGGACGCATCTTGTATGAAGTCACGTTCTCCAATGCAGTTAACAAGACGAGTAAATTCGATCGGATTATCGCGTTCACCGACATCGACATGACCGATAAGTATGCTGCGAATCTGACGCTGATCAGTGACGCGATCGAAGTGCTCGATCAGACAATGCCGATTCTTGTTGTTCAGAAGTGGGAGGTCTCAATTCGACCATGTGAGCTTGAGAACTTCGCACGTCTTCTTGGGGACGAGATCAAGGTGAGTTCAGGTAGCAGCGAGTACCGGATGCTGATGCAGTTCCTAACGGATACTTCTTCGAATCTGCTCGACCTAATGGATATGCCGCAAGGTCAGTACTCGCATATTCGCTCCCTAGTTCTGCAGCGGGCACAGAAGCCGCAGATCTTCCCGATGCTTGATGCTGCTCGAGCGATTATCGGAAGCAAGAAACCGGGGGCGAATGTACTGCGCTATTTGATGCTTCGAATGAACAATCAGCTCATCAAGCCGCAATACGACTTCGATGGGTGCGACCTACTCTCTAACCTCAGAGTGCCGTATGGGTGCAAGCCTTTCGATGACATGCCGTTCTGCACTTCGCTACGCTTACACAATCCACGCATTAATGATCTACTCGAAAGCCTCGATGCTTCCACGAGATCGCACGAGCTGCTGGCGCGCAAGGTAAAAACAAACGTGGAGCGCCACGGGAAGCTTTACACTCCCGCCGAGGAACTCGAGCCGCTGGGTAGCGTTGAAGAACTTATCGCTGCCTATAACAGCAAGGTCTACTACAAGCACACGGGGCGCAAGCTCATCCTGGATAAAGGTCACGTCTTCCAGCGAGAGTATGAGGATGGCACGGTCAGCATCATCGAGAAGATCCAAGAGTTTGCCACTGCTGGAGTCGACGGGTATGAGGCGGCAGTCACTCGATGGTTGGGTGAAACTCAACTAGACATTGACGATTCCCTCAAGGTCGAGGCGATGAAGCGCCTCTTTGTGCGTTCGAGTGTGGCGCTCATCTACGGTGCAGCAGGCACTGGCAAATCTACGATGATCAATTACATCGCGAACTATTTCGCTGGGAACTCGAAGCTCTTCCTTGCTCACACAAACCCGGCAAAGGACAACCTGCAGCGCAAGGTATCAGCCCAGAACGCTGAGTTCCGTACGATTAGTAGCCAGATATACCGGACAGGAATTCAGCCTGAGTACGACGTGCTCGTAATTGACGAGTGCAGTACCGTAAGCAATACTGACCTACTTAAAGTTCTCGAGAAGACATCCTTCAAGCTCCTCGTGCTCGTCGGTGATGTGTTTCAGATCGAGTCAATACAGTTCGGTAACTGGTTCAACCTCATTCGGTCATTTATTCCGAAGGAGTCGGTGTTCGAGCTGGAGACACCCTATCGAACCAAAAGTCCAGCGTTGCTCGACTTCTGGTCACGAGTGCGGTCGATGGATGAGGGAATTGAGGAGTCGATCGCGCAGAATCAGTTCTCGACGACTCTCGACCAGTCGCTTTTTGAACCTCAACGCGATGATGAGATCGTTCTATGCTTGAACTACGACGGGCTTTACGGCATCAACAACGTCAACCGATTCCTGCAAAGCAGCAACCCGAGCAAAGCAGTGTCGTGGGGTGTGAACACCTACAAGGTCGGAGACCCAATCCTGTTCAACGAAATTGATCGCTTCAAGCCAGTCATCTTTAATAACTTAAAGGGACGCATCGTCGATATTGTGCCGTTCGCCGATCATATTCAGTTTGACGTCTGGCTGGATCGGAGCGTCACCGCTATTGATGTCGACGGAGACGATCTCAGGTTTGTCGAGGACTCGACGGTTCGTTTTGACGTTTACCAACACGGAAATACTGATGATGACGATGACTCCGACAACACCACGGTACCGTTCCAGGTTGCATATGCCGTCTCGATCCATAAGGCCCAAGGTCTTGAGTATGACTCAGTGAAGGTGGTTATCACAGATGCCAACGAGGACGACTTCAGTCACAGTATCTTCTACACTGCAATCACTCGGGCACGCGAGCAGCTAAAGCTATTCTGGACCCCTGAAACTCAGCAAGCGATCATCACGCGTCTCACGACGGCCCCTGCCGTTGGGAAGTCTAAGGATGTAGGCCTCCTCAAAGCTCGCCGCGGCGTGAAGGCGATCCACTAAGGCTCTAAAGCACTATAGGGGATCGTGTTCCGGGTGCCTTCATCCAATGCGCGGTTATCCGCGATCTCGCTTCTCGCTATGGAGAAGAGCGAATCACTCTTCACAAACGTAGATGCGCGACTGCTCCACCGGAAGGCTGTAAGGCTTACAGGCCTGTATTGTGCGGAAGTAACTTGAAGCATAGATTTACTCATGTATGGGTCGCACAACGCACATTATGAGCGGATGCCGAACCGTTGACTTAATCCCGCTCATGCCTCATAGTAAGCGCCAGAATTTAAATAAGCAGGAACACCATGCATGCACAGGCTCTCGCCATTCACTCACTCAGCAGAACGAAGTAGATATAAGTATGCTTGGCGACCGGGCTTCACCATCGTGGAACTCCTCATCGTGGTCGTGGTCATCGCCATCCTCGCCGCCATCACCATCGTGGCGTATAACGGCATTACCGCCAACGCCCGTGACTCTGCGCTCAAAGCAGATCTCAACACAGCCGCCAAAAAGGCAGGGATCGCTCAAGCAGAAACAGGGTCTTACCCATCCACGAAGCCCGCTGGTCTTTCTGACACCATTCA